>Ga0315907_10000408_pt1 | contig 61861 bp, 59 predicted proteins | sample LakEriMetagenome_3_FD_203525 | JGI IMG/M metagenome (GOLD analysis project Ga0315907, IMG submission 203525) | Freshwater fungal communities from buoy surface, Lake Erie, Ohio, United States - Buoy 12 MA123 | ecosystem: Environmental > Aquatic > Freshwater > Lake > Lake biofilm | place: USA... | reverse complement strand
AGAGCCTCATGCCGTCAAGCGACGACCAACAACGCATGCCTACTTGACAGTCCCACGTGATCAAGCCCGAGCCGCTATCCTCGAAGCGCGAAAATCGCTTAAGGTAGTGCCATGATGGTCTGTCCCCGATTATTGCACAGGCAACGAGCGTTAGACAAATTAGAGGAATTGCGTTGCGCATGAGAACGCCATTGGGCTTGCTGCAGACCCAGGGCAAGTCATAAGGTGCCCTAATTTAGCTGCACGGGCTAGTGGGGATAGCTCGTCCGGGATGAAGTTGACTTTCTGACGTCTAGACGTCTATACTGTATATACAACCAGATAAGGAATAAATATGAAGCGTCGCCCAGGCGAAGTCCGAGATGCGATTTTGCAAGTCTTATCGAACCGCCCAAACGGCGCAAGTATCGGTGAAATAGAGGGTGGCGTATCAGCACTGATAGGCGCAGCCCCGTCGTCGTCAATTCGCTCATACCTACGTCTAAATACGCCAACTTTGTTCGCACGAACCGAACGCGCGCAATATGCGCTACGCGAATTTGTTCATCCTGCGGTGCGCGTTGATCTCCGAAAAAAAGAGACCGTAACAACGGCGCACGAGTTTGGGAGCTCAATCATTTATCTTGGTGATTGCATGGATTGGCTTGCGCAAGCGCAGGCTAATTCGGTGCATGCGGTCGTGACAGACCCACCTTACGGACTCTTCGAGTACTCTGACGAACAAAAGGAGAAATTGAGAAGTGGAAAAGGCGGTGTTTGGCGCATCCCACCATCGTTCGATGGCTCGAAGCGATCGCCCCTTCCTCGATTCACCGTTTTGACCCAGAGTGATTTGGTCGTGTTGGAAGAGTTCTTCTTACGCTGGGGGACCAGTCTAGCCCGTGTGCTTGTTCCCGGCGCAAACGTAGTTGTTGCAAGCAATCCGCTTCTATCGTATTTGGTCTCGGGGGCGCTTGCCCGCGCAGGCCTAGAAAGAAGAGGTGAAATTGCCCGTCTCGTCATGACCATGCGTGGAGGCGACCGCCCCAAGGCCGCACACGAAGAATTTAGCGAAGTAAGTGTTATGCCGCGCTCCATGTGGGAGCCATGGTTAGTGTTCCGAAAGCCACTTGATGGGCGCGTACAAGATAACCTTCGAAAATGGGGTACAGGCGGTTTTCGACGTCCCAGTGATGAGAGACCATTCGGGGACGTAATTTCATCTGCACCGACTCGATCAGCGGAGCGCAGGATTGCTCCCCATCCAAGCCTAAAACCCCAGGCGTTCTTGCGGCAGCTCGTTAGAGGCGTCTTGCCCCTAGGTGAGGGACTTGTACTCGATCCTTTTGCGGGCTCAGGATCAACGCTGGCCGCAGCTGAAGCAGTCGGATACCAGAGCATAGGAATCGAGAAAGATCGGGAGTTTTTCAACATAGCAAAGGATGCAATCCCCTCGCTCGCGAATCTCAAAGTCGATCAGTCTCTCAATAAATAAATCCATTGCTCACGCAGTTTTTGGATGCCTTCTGCGTGCAAAGTTGCCGTACGAGTACCAAGCTCGCCTCGTGCATTTCGCCGGAAATCATCGGTGGATACTTCTCCAAGATACACTTCGGTAAATGTCATCGGCAGCCTTTCGGTTGCTGGTTCTGTTACGGCATCAACTCTGTAAACGAAAACACACATCCATTGGTTGCGGGCACCATGTGTATCCACCGCGCCCCCAGGCTTCCGTGTAGTTTTTACCTCCACACCTTGCGTCCCTGCTTGGGCTGCATTTCCAGGATAAACGCCTCGTACTAATAAATCAGGGTGGCCGTTGAAATGGCCGTTTTCAACCAGGGATCGGGAATGTTTTGCCAGACTAACCGTGAGCATATCCGACAATAGGCCGGACATAATTGCCGGGCGGAGCATGTCATCTAGTCGGTCGAGTCCTCGATCAATCAACCCCGTGTTGACATCGAAGAAAAAGTCATAAACGTCCTGCATTGCTAGCTGAAAATCAGCGACCCTTAGCTGAAACGGGAGTTGACGCAATCGGTTGAACTTTTCGGCCTCGACTTGATTTCTAACTATTGCCATATATCACTGTCCTCAATCCGTCACCGCCCCCTTCGAGGCCGTCCCCACCAACTTAAAGTATTTGCCCAGCACGCCCCGCGTGTATCGCGGCGCGGGCGCTTTCCATTCAGCTCGGCGTCTTGCGATCTCAGCGTCATCCACATTTAGCTGAATCAATAGCCTCTTGGCATCGATGGTCACTGAGTCACCTTCACGCACAAGCCCGATGGTGCCGCCTACATACGCTTCGGGTGCCACGTGCCCAACCACCATGCCCCATGTGCCACCAGAGAATCGGCCATCGGTAATCAAGCCCACCGTCTCGCCCAAGCCTTTGCCGATGAGTGCCGAGGTGGGTGCCAACATTTCGCGCATGCCGGGGCCGCCTTTCGGGCCTTCGTAGCGCAGCACCACCACGTCGCCATGCGTGATCTTGTCGGCCATGATGGCGTCCATCAGTTCCGGCTCGGAATCAAACACACGCGCAGGCCCGGTGATGACGGGGTTTTTGAGGCCGGTGATTTTGGCCACACAGCCTTCGGTGGCGAGGTTGCCTTTGAGAATGGCGAGGTGACCTTCGTTGTACATCGGGTTGTCGTATGGGCGAATCACGGGTTGGTCTTCATTTGGGTAACCCGGTGGCACATCCGGAATATCGGCCAGGGTCTCGGCGATGGTTTTGCCGGTGATGGTCATACACTCACCAAACAAGAGGCCCGCTTTCAAGAGCATCTTCATCACTTGTGGCACACCACCGGCTTTGTGTAAATCCACCGCCACATATTTGCCGGAAGGCTTTAAGTCACAGAAGACACCAACCTTCTTGCGCACACGCTCGAAGTCATCAATCGTCCATTCCACATCGGCCGCATGGGCGATGGCCAAGAAGTGCAGCACCGCGTTGGTCGAGCCACCCACGGCCATGATGACCGAGACGGCGTTTTCAATCGATTTGCGGGTGACGATATCGCGTGGCCGCAGGCCGCTATTCGGGCCTTTTTTGACGGCCTCAACCAGCACCCGGGCGGATTCGGCGGCGGAGACTTTTTTCTCCTCATCTTCCGCGGCCATGGTCGATGAATACGGCAGCGACATACCGAGTGCCTCGAACGACGACGACATGGTGTTGGCGGTGTACATGCCACCACACGCACCGACACCGGGGATGGCGTGGCGCTCGATACAACCAAAATCTTCTTCGTTCATTTTGCCGGCGTTAAACGAACCCACCGCTTCAAACACACTCACCACTTGCAGGTCTTTGCCTTTGTAGTGGCCGGGCTTGATGGTGCCGCCATACACAAAGATGGCCGGGATATTCATGCGGCAAATGCCGATCATCGCACCCGGCATGTTTTTGTCGCAGCCGCCGATGGCGAGCACACCATCCATAAATTGTGATTGGCATGCGGTCTCAATTGAATCCGCAATCACTTCGCGCGACACCAACGAATACTTCATGCCTTCGGTGCCCATCGAGATGCCGTCGGTGACGGTGATGGTGCCAAACATCTGCGGCATGCCGCCGGCTTCACGGATGGCTTTGTCGGCTGCGTCGGCCAACGGCTGAATGCCGGCGTTGCAAGGGTTCATGGTGCTGTGGCCATTGGCCAAGCCGATGAAGGGCTTATAAAAATCGTTGTCCTGATAACCAATACCCCGAAGCATGGAGCGGTTAGGCGCGCGCTCAACGCCCTGGGTGATGGTGAATGAGCGGTATTTAGGTTTGGTCATTTGTTTGCGGTCATTTAGTTCTAATCAACGTCAGGTAAAGTTGCCACAGATTGTACCGGATGCCCGTCACGCATCGCTTGCGATCAAAACAAGTGAAAGAGCAGAGACCATGCTCAACACCAGTTTTCTCGCGAGGTTTCGCTTGCCTGGCTTGAGCACCGCCATGATCGCCGCAGCGACCGCATTGATGGCTTTTAACGCCAGCGCACAAACCTATCCGAATAGACCAATCCGTTTATTGGTGCCATTCGCCCCTGGCGGCGGTTCAGAGATCGTCTCGCGCGCCTACGCGGCGCAGATGTCCAAGATCCTCGGGCAAAACGTCATCGTGGAAAACAAACCCGGCGGCGCGGGCAATATCGCGATGGTGGATGCCAAAGGCCAACCGGCGGACGGCTACACGCTGATCTTGGGACACGTTGGCACGCTCGCGGTGAACCCGGCGACGTTCGCCAAGCTGCCCTACGATGCAGTGAGGGACTTCACACCTATGACCCTGCTATCGAGATTGCCAAATATTGTGGCGGTGAACCCAGACAAAGTGTCGGCGAAAGATTTGAAGGGTTTCATTGCCATGGCGAAAGCGAAGCCGAATAGCGTGAACTACGGCTCGGCGGGCAACGGTAGCTCCGGCCATTCGGCGATGGCGTATCTGGCGCAGGTGGCGGGTGTGGAAATGCAGCACGTGCCGTACAAAGGCACCGGGCCAATGCTGGTGGATTTGATCGCCGGGCTAACAGAAGGTACCTTTACCGGTGCGCCGCCGCTGTTGCCGCAAATCAAGGCAGGTAAGTTACGCGCACTTGCTGTTGGCTCGGCAAAGCGTATCCCCGCACTTCCAGATGTGCCGACCGTGGCTGAGCAGGGTTTCCCGGGCTTTGAAACCTCGCAGTGGTACGGCATCTTGGCACCAGCCGGTACACCTGAGGCGATTATCAAAAAGCTGAACGAAGCGGCGGTAGCAGCTGGAAAAACACCCGGCATTGCAGAGCGCTTATCCGCAGAGGCGGCAGAACCCGCAACCAGTACGCCCAAGGAATTTGCGGATTTCATCGCGCTGGAAAAAATGCGTTGGGCGGAGGTGGTGAAGAGGGCGAACATTAAGGCGGACTAGCGGCAACTCGTTGGTATTCTGCTGCGCTTGGGGATGCTTCGTTGGAAAGCCGCTCAAAATCCTCATGTATCACCACATACACTCCGGTTTTTCGCGGCTTTCCGCCTTGCCTGCCCGTCGCTCGCGACGAATCCGCAACGGTTGCCAACCTTTTCTGAGGCACCTGAGGCCAGCGCAGGAAAGTCTCTTTAGAGTAGCGTCACAAGGCCAGTGCGATAATCGCACTGGTCTTTTTCTTTGATGCACGCGTCTCAAATCCAATGCTCACTCATCCCCAGTTCGACCCCAACGTCTTTTCGATAGGCCCCATCTCAGTCAAATGGTACGGCCTGATGTACGTGACGGCCTTTGTATTGTTTGTCATGTTGGGTCGCGCCCACGCCAGACGCCGACCGGATCTGGGCCAGACACCGGCGTCGATTGAGGACATCATGTTTTACGGCATCTTGGGTGTGGTGCTCGGGGGCCGCATTGGCTACATGTTGCTCTACAAGTTTGGCGACTTCCTCGCCAACCCGATTGAGATTTTTTACGTCTGGCACGGCGGCATGAGTTTTCACGGCGGCTTCCTCGGTGTACTAATAGCGATGTGGTGGTGGGGACGCAAACACAATCGTAGCTTTTTCGAAGTCACCGACTTCATCGCGCCGCTGGTGCCAACCGGGCTCGGCGCGGGTCGGATTGGCAATTTCATCAACGGTGAATTACCCGGTCGCATTACCGATGCTGGCACCTGGCCGTGGGCAATGTGGTTTCCGCAAATCGATTCCACCCCGGTCGCCCGCCATCCTTCGCAGCTCTATAACTTTCTCGGCGAAGGTGTACTTTTGTTTTTGCTCTTGTGGTGGTACAGCAAGAAACCCCGCGCCGTGGGCGCGGTGTCTGCGGTATTCCTGCTTGGTTATGGTGGCTTCCGTTTCTTCGCCGAGTTTGCGCGTGCGCCGGATGCGTTTTTGGGCTTCCAAGCGCTCGGCATGACGCGCGGCCAGTGGCTCTGCGTGCCAATGATATTGTTTGGTGTGTATCTGTTGTGGCGTAGCGGATTGACTAACAAAATTGGGTCCCCGCCTGCGCGGGGACAGGGGAAATAGGCGGGGACAAGGGAAATAGGCGGGGACAAGGGAAATAGGCCGGGACAGGGGAAATAGGCGGGGATAGGGGCAATTAGCGGGGGCAGGAGCAATGCGCGCAGACGAGACCCTTAAGCGGCGCACAAAAACACTTGTGCGTTACCCTGCTGCAAAGCACAATACTGTGAAATAAAAACGTCATCAGTCGCATGACCGTTTTCGAGGGATTGGGATGAAATTTTGTATCGTAGGCGCTGGTGCCATCGGTGGATTTGTCGGTGCGCGCCTCGCGGCCGCTGGTGAAGACGTCACCTTCATCGCACGCTGGAAGAACCTCGACGCGATTCGCGCTCGCGGCATGACGGTCAAATTTCACGATGGCAGCGTGCTCGAAGCCAAAACCGTGAAAGCCACCGATAGTTTTGCCGCAGTCGGCCATGTCGATTGTGTAATCCTCGCGCTGAAATCGCATCAGGTGGAATCGATCGTCCATCAGCTCGAACCGCTATTCGGCCTGAAAACTACCGTCATCACGATGCAGAACGGCATCCCGTTTTGGTATTTTGTGAATCACGGCGGCGCGTTGGCTGGCTCACGAGTGGAGTCGGTTGACCCGCGCGGTGTATGTCTCGACGGTATCCCCAACGACCGCATCATCGGTTGTGTTGTGTATCCCGCTACAGAGTTGGTTGCGCCGGGCGTGGTGCACCATATCGAGGGGGAGCGTTTCCCGCTGGGTGAGCTCGATGGCAGCCAAAGTAACCGCGTGAAAGACCTCTCGGACGTGTTTGTGAAGTCAGGCTTAAAAGCGCCGGTGCTCGACAATATTCGCAATGAAATTTGGCTAAAGCTATGGGGCAACCTGACGTTCAACCCGATCTCCGCCCTCACCCACGCCACCCTCGTCGATATCTGTGAAAACCAATACGGCCGTGAATTGGCGACAAGCATGATGCGCGAGGCCCAGGCAGTCGCTGAAAAACTCGGCGCGAGTTTCCGTGTTCCGCTCGAAAAACGCATCGAAGGTGCGGCCAAGGTGGGCAAACACAAAACATCCATGCTGCAGGACGTCGAAGCCGGCCGCGAAATCGAAATCGACGCGCTGGTCGGTGCAGTGGTCGAACTGGGTGTGCGTGCCGAAGTGCCCACCCCCACCATCCGGGCGGTGTACCAAGCCTCCAAGTTGCTCGCCGCGACCATGAAGCAGGATAACTCGGCAATACGCGGGATCGCGTTGCCAAGCGTCTAGCTGCCGCGAATCTTAAGCGTCTTCTCCACGTCGCGCGCCAGCTGCGCAAAATGCTGGCGTGTGGGTCGGTCGGTTGCTCGCTGCTCTCCAGCGAGCAACATCGCCTTCACGTCTTTCAAGCTCTGCAACGCAGCGGGACGCAAATCGACCAGCAGCTCGGTCTGTGACGCGGCGATCATGAAGCCAAAACTCTTGAAGCGCTGCGCTTCGCCGGAGAACGCTTTTAGGTGTTCGACATATTCGCGCTGCAGCTCACGCCGATAGATATCGACTTTGGGGCTTGCTTGCTGGGTTTCGCGGAATACACTTTTTTGCACCAGCTCCAAGTAGCCGTAGGCAGACAGCCCCGTACCCGGCGATAACGACTCCACGTCTTCGAGCACACGAAACCGCACTGGCTGCAACATCTCGGCAAGGATTCGTTTCTGCGAATTCACCACCGGCGCGGCAACGTCAACCATTGAAATTCGATTCAACACCTTCGGGTCGACCAACCATTTCGGCGTCACCAGCGCCTCATCAAGCAAGAAGCGAATCGCAGCGCGTTGTTCCTTGGGCGACGTGCGGGTAAACGTATCGGTGCCACGTCCGCCCATAATGCGATTCTCGCGCACGCCGCCGATCAGTTTGACGACCGAGCTGACATACGCGGTACGCTGGCCGAGCAGACGTACATAGGTCTGTTCCAGAGTCTCGTAATCCTCGCCGAGACGGGTGGTGGCCGGTATGAGGCGGGCGGCGGCGCGTTCCAGTGAAGCAATCGATAACCGGGTGGCTTCAATTCTTTCCCGACCGATGTTGTCCACCAGCACTTCCGGGTCGAGAAAGGAAGCAAAGTCTTCTCCACCAAACTTCAAGTTTGGCTCACCCATGTGGCGGGCCGCCATTTTGTCGAGCAATGGGATTTCTTCGTCGGCGCTAGTAACGCCGAGTGGTTTGTAACCCCATTCAATCGCAAACTTGTCATACGGGCCGAGCTTGGGCACAAAACTGGTAACGCCGTCGTTCGGCTGCGCCACGGAGTTGAAGCGCCCGTAAGCCATGATCGACGCAACCGTACCATTGGCGTTGGCGAACGCTGGGTTTCGCAGGTCCTTGACGGAATATGCGGTGGACGCGCGGTGATTGTGTCGCAAGCCGAGCGTGTGGCCAATTTCATGTGTTGCGACCGAGCGCAACAGTTCACCCATCACTTCATCGCTGAGAGGTAACGTATCCACGCGTTTATCTGCCGCCCCTGCCTGCAGAAAGTACAGCTGTTCCAGAAACTTCAGCAGGTCGTGCCAAAAGACGACACGTGCTGAGATGACTTCACCGGAACGCGGGTCGTGTACATTCGGCCCCATCGCATTCGCAATCGGCATCGCCACCCAGCGAATCACGGAGTAGCGAGCGTCTTCAGGATCCCACTGCGGATCTTCTTCTTTGGTTGGTGCCATTTTGGCGACAATCGCGTTCTTGAATCCCGCTGCTTCAAAAGCGACGTTCCAGTCTTCCACACCGGCCATGAGTGGCTTGCGCCATTTCGTCGGCACCTCTTGCGCGAGGTAAACCGTGATGGGCTTTAGCGGTTCGCTAATCACAGCGTTAGGGTCTTTCTTCTCCAGCCGAAAACGTGTGATGTATTCACGGCCGCGTGTGCCGCTGCGGTCGCCGCCATATTCGGTGAAGGCCTCGGTGAAGTAGCCTACTCGATCGTCGGCAAAACGCCCTTGCATCGGCACCTCCGGTAGCAACGCCAGGCTGTAGTGAACGATCGCGGTGCGCGAAGGATTGCGCGAGACAGTTGGCATCTGCGGAACGCCAGTAGGTCCCATCATGGGCATGGGGAAGGATGCAAACGTCAGTGTTGAACGCGCCTCCACATTGGTGGGAAACACTTTGACTTGTCCGATCAAGCTACGCGAGGGGTCAACACCACCAAAGCCTGTCGGCCCCAAATTACGCGCATCGATCAAGTCGCTTGAGGTCGAAAGCAGGATTCGTGTGGCGTCAATCACCGGCCACTTTTCTTTCGTGGATGGACGTTTCGCTGCGACCTCAACGGTGCCTCGACTTGCTGGCTTGTCGGCAGCGGTCGCCTTTGACTCAGCTTTTGCAGGTGCTGTCGCGCTAGCCGACACGATTGCGTCCGCGCTGGCAGGTTTTTCGACGCTGGTCTTGTTAGCGGCCTCGACTGCCGCAACTGTTATTGCCAACGCGTCATCGCCTGTACCAGCTGCAACATAGCCACGAATAGATTCAGCCGCATCACGCAGATATTTTTCCTTCTCCAGGTGCGCCTTGTCCGCCGCGCCTATATCAGGTTTTTCCGTCCTTGCTTTTTCTATCTCCGCTTTCTCTTCTGCGCGCAACTCCACGGAGAGTTCATTGCCTTCCGCTTCAATCTGAAACGCCATCACGATGGGCGCGAGGTCAACCGCATCGGCCGCCGCCTTGATGTCCCCAATTGACCGGTTCTGAAACGAGACCGAGCGCAAGAAGATGCGGTTCTCGACACGCTCAAAACGCAACACGCGGTAACCAAGTGGCAGCCCGTTAAATCCGCCCCCGGCACTTGCCTGGGATATCTCTGCCGACCAGAGCAAATCCCGTCCGAGCAATTTCTCGGGGATCTCAAAGAAGTGTCGATCCTTCACCTTGTGATGAAGCAACATGCCGCGTGAAGTCTTGGCGTCTTTGGTGATCACGTCGGCATAACGACGCAGCTCGCCCGGTCCGGGAATCGGTACGGGCGGCACCGGCAATGGCGCGGCAACAACGGCACTGGCAGCCGGCACCGCGGCCGGGTAAGCAGCCTTGCCTGCGCTCACCCTACCCTGTGTCTCGGGCACACGATTGAGCGGTGCACACCCGGCTAGCACAGCGATCACGCCAACGGTCAGCGCAAGGTTATGTTTGACTCGGTTTTGCAGCAAAGGCATTTTGCAGACTATCAGAATTAAGCTGGCATCATCGCTTGCCCGATTATGCCGAACAATGCACGTCTACCTGTTCGACCGCGCGCGATTTCGTGCGGAAAAAAGTCCTAAGCGTAGTCAAGTGGAAGTGCGGTGGTGAATTTCATCTGCTCCATGGCGAAACTTGAACTCACGTCAAATAGCTCAATGGACTTAATCAACCGCCGGTAGACGGCGTCGTAACCGGCAATGTCGGGAACCACCACCCGCAACAGGTAGTCGACGTCTCCGCTCATTCGATACATCTCTACAATCTCCGGAATCTCGGCGACCGCCGCAGCGAAGCGGTCCAGCCAAGCCTGATTGTGTTGGTTGGTTCTAATGCCAACAAACACCGTCACGCCAAGGTTGATTTTTTTCGCATCGAGCAATGCCACCCGCCGCTCGATGACCCCGACCGCCTCCAACCGCTGCACCCGTCGCCATGTGGGTGTCGGGGAAAGTTTTGCTTCAGTGGCGAGCTCTGCCAAGCTCAGCATGGCATTTTTTTGCAATGCGTGAAGAATCCGCTTATCAAACGCATCTAGTGGTGTTTTTTCCATATTCGCGAGTTTTTGAGTAAATCCATCTCAAATAATGCGATCTAGCGGCGATAACTGCAAGCTCTTTGCGTCCCCGTTTCGTTACACTACTTGTCACACAACGGATGTGCCATAAGGAACTTGGCCATGAAGAAATTCTTCACCGCGCACCCGCAAACGGTCGGCGAAACCTATTGGCAACACATGGCCGTCGCGCTCAGTTTTGCCGGCGCGTTGTTCGGTGCCGCAGTCGCCGCGCTGGTACATGCGTTTTTCCCGGCGTGGTTTGAAAAGACGGCCAGCGCCAAAATCACCTCTCTACACGAACGCATGGTGTGCAACCGCAAGAAACAAAACATGGGTAAAGGCGGGGGTTGTTAGGTAAAGAGGCAGATTCGCGTTCGACAGTAGGGCGAGAGCGAGTGATTTTTTGTCTGACCGAACAACGCATGGCGGGCCGTGAAGTATTCACGCTAAAGCCGTCTGCTAAAATCTTCACTTTCTCGATCATCCCCAAGACGTTTCCGACTCAACATGCCGATCTACGCCTACAAATGTGCGACATGCGGCCACGCCGATGATGTCATGCAGAAAATGTCCGACGATGCGCTGACCAAGTGTCCAGCGTGTGGAGCCGAGACCTACTCTAAACAAGTGACTGCGCCAAATTTTGCACTTAAGGGCAGTGGTTGGTATGTGACCGACTTCCGCGGGGGGAACAAGTCGACCGAGGGTGCGCCAACAACTGAAAAAGCGGCGAGTACGCCTGCTTCTGCTGCCCCGGCTGCATCTACCCCTACAGCTTCCCCGACTCCCGCGCCTGCGGCGAGTCCTGCAGCCGCCCCTACCGCATCACCGGCTTCGACACCGTCGCCGAACTGAACTTTTCTCCAAAGGCACCGCCGCGCATGCGCAAATATTTAATTGCTGGATTGTTGGTTTGGATCCCGGTGGTCATCACGCTGTTTGTGTTGAAGCTCTTGATCGACACCATGGATCAAACGTTGCTGCTGCTTCCAGAGCGATTTCGTACTGACGCGTTGCTTGGCTTTCATGTGCCCGGCATGGGTGTCATCCTGACGCTACTAATTGTCTTGAGTACGGGCATCATCGCAGCCAACTTCTTTGGCAAGAAACTACTCGGATGGTGGGATCACATTCTCCACCGAATTCCAATCGTCAATTCCGTCTATGGCGGCGTAAAACAAATCTCTGATACGCTCTTTTCTCCTGAGGGAAAAGCGTTTCGAAAAGCCGTGTTGGTACGTTATCCTCAGAAGGATACGTGGACCGTTGCGCTGTTGACAGGTGAGCCAGAAAACGAGGTCACGGACCACCTTGGAACCGATAATTTTTCCGTCTTTGTTCCGACCACGCCAAACATTACTGCCGGGTTTTTCCTCATCGTGCCGAAGGGCGACGTGATTGAACTCAAGATGACCATCGACCAAGCGCTTAAGTACATCATTTCGATGGGGGTGGCAGAGCCACCCCGGCCGATTAATCTACCCTCCCACACCAACGGGGCCGAGATGAAAAAATCCGGCACCGACCCCAATCCGTAGCCGCTCGGCCGCGTGACGAGGGCCGGGCGGCGAGTGTGACTGCCTAGATGCCAGCACCGAGGTCGCGACTGACCACGCAAGCATTTCGTTAATCTTGCAACGCGGCCGACAACAAGTTAACGGTATTGCTTTGGCGGATCAATTCACGGCCTGATGTTTGATCAACAGGTACCGCGTTTGGGTCCGACTGAAGTCCCAATTTATTGTGAGCGAGTGTATGAGAACAAACTACTGCGGCTTAATTGACTCAAGCTATCTTGGCCAGACTATTACGGTCTTCGGCTGGGCGCATCGGCGTCGCGACCATGGTGGCGTAATCTTTATCGACCTGCGCGACCGTGAAGGGCTGTTACAGGTCGTCATCGATCCAGATACGCCCGCAGCCTTCGCCACCGCCGACCAATCGCGCAACGAGTACGTCATGCGCATCAGTGGTGTGGTGCGCAACCGACCGGCGGGGACGGTCAACGCTAACCTCAAGTCGGGTGAGATTGAAGTGCTCGCCAAAGAAATTGAGGTGTTGAACGCCTCGTTGACGCCGCCTTTCATGATTGATGACGATACGATCAATGAGGAGACGCGCCTGAAGTACCGCTATCTCGACCTGCGACGCCCGCAGATGCAAAACAATTTACGCCTCCGCCATCGAGTGGCATCGTCGGCACGTCGTTATCTTGACGACATGGGTTTCATTGATGTTGAGACACCGTTCCTCTACAAGTCGACACCTGAAGGGGCGCGGGAATTTCTGGTGCCTTCGCGTATTCATGATGGACAGTTCTACGCACTGCCGCAAAGTCCACAACTGTTTAAACAACTACTGATGGTCGCGGGCTTTGATCGTTACTACCAACTCGTGAAATGTTTCCGCGATGAGGATTTGCGCGCCGATCGTCAACCCGAGTTCACCCAGATTGATATCGAGACATCCTTCCTGAATGAACGCGAAATCCAAGACATCATGGAAGGCCTCATCAAGACAATTTGGAAGGCGGGTGTTGGTGTTGATTTACCCGATTTCCCCCGCATGACCTACGCAGACGCGATGCGTCGTTACGGTTCGGATAAACCTGATCTGCGCGTTTCTCTAGAACTGACCGAACTGACAGCGTTGATGAAGACTGTTGACTTCAAAGTCTTCCGTGCCGCCGCTGATATGAAAGGCGGCCGCGTCGCCGCGCTATGCGTACCCGGCGGGAACGAAAAATTCTCACGCAAGGAAATTGATGAGATGACTACCTTCGTCGCCATCTACGGCGCGAAGGGCTTGGCTTATATCAAAGTGAACGACATCACCAAGCCGAACGAAGAAGGGCTACAGTCACCAATTGTGAAGTTCTTGAACCCCGAATCGCTGGGCGCCATTCTGAGTGCGTGCAATGCGAAGAACGGTGACGTTATCTTCTTCTGCGCTGACAAAGCCAAAATCGTCAATGACTCGCTTGGTGCGTTGCGAACCAAGATCGGCCATGAAAAAGGTTTTGCCGAAAAAGGTTACCGACCGTTATGGGTGGTCGATTTCCCCGCCTATGATTACGACGAAGAAAACAAGCGCTTCGTTTCCGCACATCATCCTTTCACCGCGCCCAAAGACGAGCATGTGGCATTGATGGAGTCCGATCCGTCGCAGGTGTTGGCCAAAGCTTATGACGTCGCAATGAATGGCTGGGAAATCGGCGGTGGCTCGGTGCGTATTCATTCGCCTGAACTACAGGCCAAACAATTTGCCGTCCTCGGTATCTCCGAGGCGGACCAACAAGCCAAATTTGGTTTCTTGCTCGAGGCGCTGAAGTATGGTGCACCGCCGATGGGTGGTGTTGCGTTTGGCTTGGATCGTATTGTTACGTTGATGTGCGAGAAGTGGGATTCCATTCGCGACGTGATTGCCTTTCCGAAGACGCAGCGCGGACAAGATTTGCTGGTCGAAACGCCCTCAGCAGTTACTGAAAGGCAATTGCGCGAATTGCACATCAAGCTCAGAACACAAGCACCAGCAGCCTAAAAAAACTAGCAGAGGCTTTAGATGACCATCGCACTTATTGTTCACGGCGGCGCAGGTTCGTGGCGTCCGGGCTCAGACGCTGACGCAATTGCGGGAACAACGGCGGCCGTCGACGCCGGCCGCAAGATTTTGCAGAAGGGTGGTTCTGCGCTTGATGCGGCGTGTGCCGCAGCGGTCGTGCTCGAAGACAACCCAATTTTTAATGCCGGCACCGGTGCGGTATTGAACTATGACGGTTACGTTGAGTTTGATGCCTGTGTGATGGTCGCTGAGCGAGCGCAGATCGGTTCAGTGTCGGGGTTGCAGCGCGTAAAGAACCCGATCCTGGTCGCGCGGCAAGTCATGGAAGAGACTGACCATGTCATGTTGACGGGTGAGGGGGCGTTGCGCTTTGCCCGGGTGATGGGGCACGGCGACCACGACCCTATCACGCCTGCCAGATTTGAAGATTGGAAAAGCAAGAAAGCGACACTCGACATCGGCGTGGGCAAAGATGCCAAAGGGTCGATGAAAATTCGTGAGTTCCTCCGCAAACACCCTGAATATGCGGGCGGCACGATTGGGGTGGTCGCACTCGATGCACGTGGCGTTTTGTGCGCAGCGACATCGACAGGCGGCGTGACGCTGAAGCTGCCGGGCCGTGTTGGTGATACACCGCTTCCCGGTGCGGGGACGTATGCCAACAAATTTGCTGCGTCCTCCGCCACCGGCACTGGCGAATATGTGATTCGCTCACTTTCTTGCCGCGCGATCTCAGAAGGCGTCGAACGAGGAAAATCCCTTGATGACAGTGTCACCGAAATGCTGGCGCAAATGACCCGCGATTTTGATGCTGACGTGGGGTTCATCGCCATTGATGCAAACGGCCATGCGGTGGCAAATCACAGTACTGCACACATGCCGCACGCGTTTTTCAAAGACGACTCAAAGATTGTGGCAAGGATGTTCGTCGAAAAGGCCTAACGGACGAGGTATTTGAAGGCGTTCCGCCGACTTCGAAGGCGGCAATACTCCGGCGCACCAATAACGCAACACAAAAATCAGCTACTTGCGTACTACTTCATTAACAGTGCCGTCCCGTACGTCAAATACTCGATCGGCAAATGTCCATACCTCTGGTCGATGTGAACAAAGAATCAGCGTCACCCCTCGCTCCCTCAGCTTCATCAGAAGCTCTGCTTCGCCTTCAACGTCAAGGCTTGAGGTCGCCTCATCAAACACAAGAAGTTTCGGTGCGCCTATAAGCGCTCTGGCCAACACAATGCGTTGACGCTGGCCGCCGGAAAGTCCTGTCATCCCCTCGCCAATGCCCGTGTTTAGTTGCATTGGTAAACTGCGGACGAAGTTTTCTAAGCCCACAGCATTGAGCGCGGCATAAATCTCATCGTCACTTGCCGAACGAAACAAGAGCACATTCTCGCGAATGCCTGACACGACCGGGCGACCATCGATCAGCACCCGTCCTCTGGTTGGCGTGGCTGCACCGCAGATGAGCTTAATGAGTGTTGTTTTCCCCGCGCCAGATGGGCCCTTTAACACAAGACACTGGCCAGTACTTACGTGTAGCGACACATTTTGCAATACGTCGTTATCCAAAGTCCCGTAGCGGAAGCTGATGCATTCGATATCTAGATTTCCGGCAATCACTTCTCCGGGGTTCGTTTTGGCCAGCGGCTTCTCGGCCATCAGTTCGGCGAGCTGCTCGCGTTGAGGCTGAAGTAGCGCGTGCTGCTGCCAGAGTTGAAATAGGCTACTCAGCGCGTTAGCAAACTGATCTTTGTATAAACCTGCGGCAACAAAAACGCCGAGAGAATAGTTTTCTGTCCTGACAAAGTAGCCCGCTAGACACACAAAGACTAATTGCTCAAATGTGGAAAGTAAGCTGCCCAGCGATGTCTTGGTTGCGTTCAACCTCGCACCAGCCAGTTGAACGTCCGCATAGCTGCGTACCCGCCTGCGTAGCCTAGCGCGGCCACGCCAGAGACTGCCTAGCCGCATCAGCATCGGAAGCTGGCTCATCACGTCATAGAAAAACGCACGTTGCTGAGTTTGAACCTGAATCGTTTTCGCGCCATTCGATTGCAGCGGCGCACGATATGCCCAATCCAGCAAGCTCGATAGCACCATACTTACTAAGCCCGGAATGATTAACCAGGGCGAGATATAGAACATCGCCAACATGCCTACCGTTCCCATGAGCAGCACTGAGAGAAGGCGGTTGATGATTTCGCCATAGAACTGCTGCAACGATGTCAGCGCCTGATACTGTGTAAATGAGTAACCCATCGGGCGCGCTTGAAACCAATCGATATTCTTTTTCGCTAATCGATCAAATATATCGCCTGCCAAGGCCAACCCCAGCCGCTTGCTGATCATACGATTGCCGATTGATACGACAACGCTGGACAGCTGCCCAATCACTGAAATCAGCACAAAGGCCACTGCAATCATGGAAACGCCCGATAGCGCACTACCGGGCACGACCGCATCCACGGATTGTTGTGTGAGAAGTGGTATCGCCAATGACATCGCCTGTGCAAGGAGTGCAAGCAGCAACACCTGTGCGCCTAACCCCGTGAAGGCTTGACGGCGCGCAATCGACCAGAAAGGTGAGGCGGATGATTCAGGCGGCAAAACCCGCGTGGCCACACCTTTGACTTCAATGCCCAGCGCGACCGCGTCCAATTCAAAATGCTTGTAGTCCAGTGTTTGCCAACCAATGGCGGGGTCAAATACTTTGAATTTATTGCCACGACGTTTGGTGAGCGCAACGTAGTGCCCGCGCTTGAGCAGAACGACGCCCGGACATGGGTAGGCACTGGGTCGAGAGCGGTCGAATGCAATAGCGGTAGAACGCGCGCCAACTCTTTCACAAGCCGCCTGAATCTGTGCAATTGTTAGCCCGCGCTCGGTTGAACCTACAAAGGCTTTAATGGCGTGAACGGGCGACGGAGACTTGTAATGTGATAGGAGTGCTGAGATGCAGGCATATCCACAATCAGAAAAGGAATACTGAATGTGAAACACATCAATTGAGCTTAAAAAGAGCCATCAATACTCGCAAATCTCATCTGCGGCACGTCCGGCGGTCGATTTTCTGTCACGCTTTGAGTAGTCAAATGTCGAGGAGGGCCAAGATGAAGCAAGTGCTTCCCCCTGCTGCTTAGCGGCCAGCATATCTGCCATTGACAATTTGCTTTGCAGTTGAGAAAGCAGTCGGTTTCTTGTATTAACCTCCGACTTTTCTCCGGGGTGCGCAAATGATGCGTAAGCGTACTTTGCAGCTAAGAAGGGATCTGTATCTACGATCTTATAGCTCTCAAAAGGGAACATTTTATTTCCAGCATACAACTCTGCTAGGTACCAAACCGCGCCTTTGTCACCCAGATTTGCAGCGGAGGTTAGAAACATGTTTCCGTATTCGTGATATGCAGCCCAAGCGTCTAAATTCCCAACAAAGTCCGTCGGGCTCCAAGGCGGAACCATTACAAATTCAGCCATTGAGGGCACATGTCCTCCAAGAGCCGCGCGAAAGAGATACCGCCAGGGCTCTAGGTTTTGCGTATTTTCGAAACCATTACAAACCGTTTCACTTGCGTCTTTCTTAATCGTCATGTGGTCTAGTGCGCGCTTCAATCTATCGTGCTCAATTTCGTCGACGGCTGCACCCAATAGTTTTGATTGAATTTTTTTTACCGATTGGATTTGCTGCTGCAGAAGACTGCATCGTGTTAACTCTGCTGCAAGCCGACAGGATGCACGAAAATCCCCCGCATCAGACCTTTTTAATAGGTCATCAATAATAGACGTCAGCGGAATGTTTGGCGCAGGAAGGACTGAGTTGGCAAAAGCGCGCGGCGCATTGCCGGCATTACTTAGTTTTTCCAACCTGAATTGTTGTTGACTTACGCCACCCCGTCTTTCTGAATTGGAGTTGTTAAACAACGCCGCAGCTTTAGCATCGACCGCAATATTTGTTTTTGCAACATTCAGTCGATACAAAAAACAGATCACAGCAACTGCCATGAAAAGCAATATCAGTTTTAAGAATTTAGCCCATGTCATCGAATGTAAATCCCTACGAGGCACTGCTAGGCTTTACAGTTCCTCGGGTTACTACATTCCTGGGCATTTTCATTGTAGTCACATGAAATGTAATTCATGCAGTTATCCGAGTTCCTACCAACATCACACGTGCGCCAGTTGTAACAAGTCTCTCCTGCATTGACATCACCATCACAATTCCAAATGTTGGTTTTGAGTTCAACATCGCCTGGAGCGGCGGCCCCAGCCTTGACTAAATTGAATTGCTCATTCTCGATTTCTTCTAGCTGTTGATTGCCTAGCTCAATCCTGCCATCTTCCCCGAGTTTCAACTGACTTAAATCAATTTTTTTTGACATGATCGTCTCCAAACTTTTGGTTGATTGACAATACCTACTTAAGGTGCGTTTTTCTGACAACATTAATCGTGAAGGACAAATTAGACTGCGTTGCGGGCATGCCTTGTATTGGACAACCGCAAATGCCAGCATCGAGAGCTTCAATTCCTCGATACCATAAGGAAAATTTATCTTTGTTGGTAATTACTCTGCCCTCTGAGTCGAGGTAGCCTACGTCGTTTCGATCATCTTGAAAAGCTACCGTGCACTTACCAAGTCTTCCATTAGAGCGAATCAAAAATGAGTTCGCTTTTGAGGCGTAGCAGATATAAGGCTCGCCCGCAGTTTGTTCACTTGCTCTTTGGCTGCCCGCAGATTCCCCAGCATTACTTGCTTTTTCGACAATTACCGCAGTGTCTACACAAGACTCTGACTCAAGCTGCCCTCTAAGCTGCCGCATTTCTGCTAAAACAATTTTCCTCAGTTTTTTTTCAATCTGGTTGAGTTCTTGCAACGTCACCACATTTTCTATTGTTTTGCCACCATCACCGCCCATATTCCGCAGGTGCTGGAAGTCCAAACGAAAACGTTTGTCGTCAAAAAATTCTTTTGCATACTCGCGCATCAGTATTTCTAGATTTTCGATATTGTCGCGACGCACATGGATGCGGACACAAACCTCAAACTTAAGATCAAGCGCTTTTAATCCGAGCAAGTTTTGCCAGATGACATCAAACGTGCCCCGGCCATCCGCACGTTGGCGAAGCAGGTCGTGCGCTTCTTTCCAGCCATCCAGCGTGATCTGAAAGAAATCTTGGTTGAGTGAAATCAGTTCGCGCGCTAGCGCTTGGTCAAGTACGTAAGCGTTAGTAGTAAGGCCGCCTTGGAATTTCACGCCGTGCTCGTCGCACTTTTGCTTGGCATAGCGTGAGAGTCGTAGCACAACATCTTTTGCCACTAGCGGCTCGCCGCCGAACCATGAAAACTTAAGCAACTCCAAGCCTTCCATGCGCTTGTCAATAAATAGCTCAATGGCGCGCTGTGTTTCTTCACTCATCTTGCCGAGCTCAAAATCCTCATAGCAGTAGGTGCAACGAAAATTGCACTTCTCCGTTGGCAGCAGGATGAGCTCTTGAATACGCGGTGAAATCGCTTCTGCGATTTGGCGGCGGGTGAAGCCGTTTGGGAGCGTGACGGGCAGGCCGTCAGGTGCTAACTCTTCGGGGGGGGGGGGCGGCACTACCCAACGAGGCGGCGCTGTTTGGTTCGTATATCGCAAGCTCATCGTTCATGGTTTAGTTCCTGTATTGCCGGTGCAGGCCGCAAGATTGCTCGCAGGATAACAACGGATATAGACAAATAACATTATGCTAGTTGCGAACGTTATCTCTTCAAAATTGATTTGTCAACAGCGTATCGAAAATTTGTTTCGGGACGTCTTGAACCCAAAGACGCGTCAGCCGATTAGAACGCAAGGTAAGATATTGTCGATCCGTGCGAGATCGCTCGCGCAACTGGCAACCGTGTGCATAAGTTCTTCACTAAGCAGACCAAGGTGAAACGCATGAGAGCGTGCAGGCGAATTTGTGGACAGATCGTGTTGTGCGCGCCGGTTAAGTTCTCGCGTGCAAACGTCTTCCAGAACATAGATACGACATTAGGGATCGCAGATTGCGCGTAGCCATCCTATTTGTTCTCACTTCGCTTCCCTGCTTAGCGGCTCAGCGCCTCCCTCAATGACGTTGTTTTTGGCGGTGTGGGGGGTTCTGGCGGCGTTGCAGCAGGCACCGGCGGCGGCTGGGTTTGTCGCTTGGCACCTTCTGGGTCTAGCGCCGTGTTGAGCAAGCCAGCAATGCGCGCCCCGGATTGTGCGAGCAGGACGGGAATGATACCGACCGCACCTTCAACGTATTCCCGATCAAGAGGCAGTGGTTCACTCGGCCACGGTTTGCCGTTGAGCAACCCTGTTGGCTTGCCCTCTACCTCGCCGCAGGAGAAGCCTGGCAATTTGCCGTACGCCAAACGCTTGGCGATGCCAAAACTCTGCGCGCTCCAAATTGCTGGGTCACCTTTCATCCACCCCGCAAATTTGCCTTTATGCTTAGCGATCAGCTGCTTCGCAACTTGTTGTTCCGACAAGCCGCGCATTGCAATCTTGGGTAAATCCACATCCCAAACCAGATGCAGGTTCTGCGGTTGGTTTGCGCCCGGCCTCATCATCCATTTCTGCCCGCCGCCGGTATCGTTATCATCGGCTGCGTGTAACGGCTGGTGAATGTCTCCGACCATATGCACCAGTAAGCGTAGCGCGAGCTGGCGCTCTTCCTTGCTGTTGTTGCGATCAGCCAGCTTAACAAACCAGCGCAAGATCTGGGCCGACGCGCAGTTGCCGTCTTCACATGCGCGGATTGCTGAGCTGGGTCCTTGGCTGTCATCACAGACAGACCGATTATCGAAATGCCAGCGCTCTGAACCCGGAAGCTCACGCTTCAGCGCGAGGCGATAGGAATCCATGTAGACCGAAGCTTCCGCTAGGTCCGTGCCGTCGAGAAGTTCGGCCACTGCTGCCTTTGCTACGGGCGTTAACATCTCCTGCGCCATGAAGGCCGTGATGCGATGGGCTTCGTTACTCCACGCGTAAGCGCTTGGCGCGGCGACTGCGGCGGCTACCGAAGTAAGTACCGCGAACACTGATTTGCTTGCTGCGTATCGACCGGCGCGCATATTACGTCGCCTGCGTCGAATCTGGAGCGTCGGCCGTGTCGTCAGTTTTGACGAAGCGAGCTGCAAAGAGACCGATTTCGTAGAGGATACAAAGCGGAATTGCTAGGGCCAACTGTGAGGCAACATCAGGCGGCGTCACGACTGCGGCCACAATAAACGCTCCAACAATAACGTAGCGACGAACCTCGCGTAGCACGTGAAGCGAAACCATTCCGGTCGCCACAAGTACCACCACCACAATCGGCGTCTCGAAGGCCAACCCAAACGCCATGAACATACCGAGGACGAAACCAAAATAATTCTCGATATCCGGGGCAACATTGATTGAAGCCGGTGCGAGCTGAGCGATGAAGGTAAACACCATTTTGAATACAAAGAAATAACAAAACGACATGCCGACGAAAAACAACACTGTACTCGAGATGATAAGCGGCAACACAAACCGTTTCTCGTGTTTGTAAAGTCCGGGGGCGACGAAGGCCCACAGTTGGTAGAGGATAACTGGCAGCGCGATGAGAAACGCGGTCATCATCGCGATCTTTAATGGAATGAAGAACGGAGCGATGACGCCGGTGGCAATCATCTTTGAGCCCTGCGGCAGCGCCGCCATCATCGGGGCAGCCAGAAAATCATACAACTTGCCGGCGATAAACCACGGCGGTGTCACAAGCGGTACCAAAATGACGCCGAACACAATCAAGCAAACGACGAGTCGATTGCGCAGCTCGACCAGATGTGAGACAAAGGTATCTTGGGGATTGTCTGACATAACGATTCCAGCTAACGCGCAATTCGACGCGGCGCTTCGATGCCGAGGTCGAATGATTGATGCGCGGTTTGAACGGGTGAGTAGGTCTCGACCGGCCTGCGTTCGACTACCGGCGTTGCCGGCACCTCGGGCGTGGCCGGCGGTAGCCCTGCTTCCTGTGCAGTGAGCAGATCGATCTGCGACTGGGCGACCGGTACTGGCGGTGGTGTGGCCTGGGCGACGGATTCGGCGGCAGACTTCTCTATCGCCGCAGCCTCGGCGTTTACCGCGTTGGCATGCTCATGAACGGTCTGCTCAAACGACTTGACCGCCGATCGCACTTCTTCTTTGACCTTCGATAGGTCAGACATTTCCATCTCGCGGTTGATGTCCGCCTTGACGTTGGCCACATAACGTTGCAGTCGGCCAAACATGTGTCCGGCAGTGCGCGCCACTTTAGGCAGGCGCTCAGGGCCGAGCACCACTAGCGCAACCACACCAATGACCGCGATCTCGGAAATGCCAACGTCAAACATGGAAAAGTCTCAGAAGAACCCGCTTAGGATTTCTGCTTGTCCTTGACTTCGCCTTCGACGGTTACACCCGATTTCTCTGCGAGCTGCTCAGGTTTTTTTTCTTCTTCACCATTCTTCATGCCATCTTTGAATCCCTTGACGGCTCCACCGAGGTCGCTGCCGATATTGCGAAGCTTCTTGGTGCCGAAGACAAGCAACACAATAACGAGCACAACGAGCCAATGCCAAATGCTAAAACTTCCCATGATGATCTCCTGACTGACGAAAATGGACGATGCAAAAACACCGTCGATGGTTAAGCGTTAAGTTTAATCGCGGCAGCGCGTTGCCAACATGACAATCCGGGTAATAAATAACCAGATGTCAGGTCAAATTGTTGGGACGCTGCAAGAAATGAGGTTGACGGTCGGATGCCGTCAAATCGGGTCGACTACGACGGTGGAGAGGCTTGTTAAAGCGGCCAATCCCCAGGAATCGGATTCCGTGTCAGGTCTTGCCCGCTATGGTTCGTAACGGTTCGCCTCCCGGGCGATTGCCAAACACATGAATGTGCAGATGATACACCTCTTGACCGCCGAGTTTGCCGGTGTTGATTGCAGTGCGAAACCCTGCCGTGAGGCCTTGCTCTGCAGCCAAGACAGGAACCAAACCAAGCATCTTTCCTAGCAGCGGGGTATCCGCCGCGACAACATCGGCGAGAGTTGGGATGAATTTTTTAGGAATGATCAGAAAGTGGACTTGTGCAACCGGGTTGATGTCGTGAAAGGCGAGAACGTCATCATCCTCGTAGACTTTTTTGCAGGGAATTTCACCTTTGATGATCTTGCCAAAGATTGTCGGGTTCTCGCTCATTGCCGTTGTCACTTTCTTGCGTTTTTTTCGTCAATGCCGGAAGTGCCCTCGCGGCGTTCAAGCTCAGACAGCACTTCGCCGAACGAAATGTTTTGTTGCTGCAGCATCACCAGCGAATGAAACAAAAGGTCGGCCATTTCGTAGACAATTTTTTCACGATTGCCCGATTTTGCAGCGATGATCGTTTCGGTTGATTCCTCACCAATTTTTTTCAGAATGGTGTCCAACCCCTTGGCGTTGAGACTCGCCACATAGGATGTTCCAGCCGCAGCGTTCTGGCGCGAGGCGATGGTTGATTCGAGCCGTTCCAAGACATCAAACCAAGATTTGCTGTTTCCTACTTGCATCCGTCAATCCTTTGCAAAGGTGCTTGGCGTCAGCAGCACGGGATCGGACTCTGCCGTTAACATCCACCCGCCATGCTCAAGGCGGTTAAAAAAACAGCGCCGCCTCCCCGTGTGACAGGCGATGCCGCCGGTTTGTACGACTTTCACCAATACCGTATCGCCATCACAATCGAGGCGCAATTCTCGAACCAACTGAATGTGGCCGGAAGATTCACCTTTCCTCCAGAGTGCCTTGCGCGAACGCGAGTAGTAGTGCACTTCGCCAGTTTCAATGGTCAGTGTCAGCGATTCACGATTCATATATGCCAGCATCAGGACTTCGTTCGTGGCGTGATCTTGTGCAATCGCCGGAACCAATCCGTCGGCCCCCCACTTCAGTCCGTCAACTACGCTCTGTGCAACGAATGCATTTGCAATACTCATTGACGTACCTCGATGCCGCGTTCCCGCATGCGTGCCTTCGCTTGCCCGATGGTGTACTCACCAAAATGAAAAATGCTCGCGGCCAAGACCGCGTCGGCGTGCCCGAGCGTGACACCATCGGCCAGGTGGTCCAGGTTGCCGACGCCGCCGGAGGCGATAACCGGCACAGTCACCGCCTCACAAACGGCACGCGTTAATGCGATGTCAAAGCCTGACTTGGTGCCATCACGATCCATGCTGGTGAGCAGGATTTCGCCCGCGCCGAGCTTGTCAGTGACGGTGCGCGCCCAATCGACAGCATTGAGACCGGTCGGGTTTCGACCGCCGTGCGTAAACACTTCCCAACCCTCTCCATCAGTGCGTTTGCGGGCGTCAATGGCAACGACGATCGCCTGCGAGCCGAAGCGGTCGGCCGCCTCGCGCACAAGTTGCGGGGTGGTGACGGCGCTGGTATTAATACTGACCTTGTCCGCACCAGCATTCATCAGGCACCGTACATCGTCAACCTTGCGAACGCCGCCGCCGACGGTCAGCGGGATGAATACTTGATCCGCCACACGCTCGATGACGTGAAGGATCATGTCGCGGGCATCAGAGCTGGCAGTGATATCGAGGAAGGTGAGTTCGTCAGCGCCCTCGTCGTTGTATTTTTTCGCAATCTCGACCGGATCGCCGGCGTCGCGTAACTTGACGAAGTTCACCCCTTTTACCACACGACCGGCGTTGACGTCGAGGCAGGGAATGATTCGCTTGGCGAGCATGTGTGCGGGGAAGCCTAAGTGCTCAGATCGTCAAGCGACGTCCGTCGCCGCTTTGAAGTCGAGTTTTCCTTCGTAGATGGCACGACCCGCAATGACGCCCATGATGCCCTCGGCCTCAACAGCTTTCAGCCGCTTAACATCTGCAAGATCGTTCAGCCCACCCGAGGCAATCACCGGTACCGTCAGTGCCTGCGCCAATTTAACGGTCGCATCAATGTTCACACCCGTCATCATGCCGTCGCGCCCAATATCGGTATACAGCACCGCCTCAACCCCATAGTCCTGGAAGCGTTTGGCCAGATCCACGACATCGTGGCCGGAGAGTTTCGACCAGCCGTCCGTCGCCACCTTGCCTTCTTTAGCATCCAGCGCGACGATGATGTGACCGGGGAACGCATCACATGCTTCGTGCAGAAACCCCGGATTCTTAACCGCCGCCGTACCAATGACGATATAGGTCACACCGTCGTCAAGATAGCGCTCGATCGTATCAAGATCACGGATTCCGCCACCGAGTTGGACGGGCACATCATCACCCATGACGGAAATGATTTGTTTGATCGCCGCCTCGTTTTTGGGTTTGCCGGCAAATGCGCCGTTCAAATCCACCACGTGCAGGCGCTTACAGCCTAAATCCTTCCATCGGCGCGCGGTTTCACCGGCGTTTTCGGAAAAGGTGGTGGCGCGCTGCATATCGCCTTGTTCAAGGCGAACACAATGACCGTCTTTGATGTCAATGGCCGGAATAATCAGCATCTTTGGGGAAGTGAGTGAGGGCGGACGGGTGGGCGCTTAACGGAACCTAGGGCGCGGGTGTTTTCTACCTGGTCAATGAAAGCATAGAAACGTAGCGACGTTTTGCGTTCTGTATTTTGCAGTCCAACGCTACAGATTCAATTTCAAAAAATTCTTGTAAACCGTCAGTCCAGCGTGATGGCTCTTCTCGGGATGAAACTGTGTCGCGAAAATATTAGCGCGACCAACGGCTGCCGTAAAGCGTCCACTGTAATCAGTGGTTGCCACCACAATCGAAGGATCGCTCGGTGCGCAGTAGTAAGAATGTACAAAATAGAAACGTTCACCGCTTGGAATTCCGTTGAATAGGGCAGAGGTGACGGGGTTATCCGGCGCAAAGTCGACCTGATTCCAGCCCATATGCGGAACCTTAAGGGTGGCGTCGGCGGGGCGAAATTTTTCCACCCCACCGGGAAAAATGCCCAAACCCGGCGTGTTGCCCTCTTCGGAGATGTCAAACAACATTTGCATTCCAACACACACACCGAAGAACGGTTTGTTTGCTGCGGCGTCGCGGACCGCGTCTTCCAGCCCACTTTCACGCAAATATCGCATGCAGTCCGGCATGGCACCTTGACCGGGGAAAACCACCTTGTGTGCCAAGCATACGTCTTGAGGTTTTTCGGAAATCAACACACGCGTTGGAATCTCCCACTCCCGACTGGCGAACTCGAACGCCCGCGCGACCGATCTAAGGTTTCCCATTCCATAGTCAACGACAACAAGTTTTTGCATGAAATATTGGAAAGCGAGGCATCTGCGGGTGTCTGCAAACGCCCCCTAGGATGGGGATTTGCGTCGAGGATTGCCTAAAGAAGCCTTGTAAATCAGCTATTTGCTTTTTTTGAGGGGATCGATATAATACGCCGCTACGCGCAATTTTTACCGATCACTATACTAAAGACGGTTCGTAGCCGCATTTAGTGGATTGTGCATCAATAGATTACTTTTTTGAATTGATTCTGGAATAACCATGGCAAACATCAAATCCGCCGCCAAACGTGCAAAGCAAGCTGTCAAGCAGCGTGCGCACAACATGGCGCAGCGCACCGAACTCCGCACAGCGATCAAGAAAATCGTTGCTGCCGTTGCAAAGGGAGACCAAGCGTCTGCCCAAGCAGTTTTCCAAGCACAAGTCGGCACTATCGACTCGATCGCCGACAAGAAGATCATTCACAAAAACAAAGCCGCTCGTCATAAGAGCCGTCTGACCAAAGCGATCAAGGCCCTCGGTACGTCCGCCGCCGCCTGATTACTGCGTCCAACGTTAGGCGGGTCGTCGTATGCGTCCCGGCAGTAGCTAGTTAGCGTAAATCAAAACGCCGTGAAGAATTTCTTCACGGCGTTTTTTATGTTGATTTCATTCGCACCAGTGGTTATTTTTGCTCGGCAAGTTTTGCCATGGCGCGATTGGGAATTGGACAAACATTACCCTCCAACGGTGCGTTCGGATCAATGACGGTCAACTCATTATCCCTAGCGAAATCGAGCAGAAACCGATAGGCGCGGGGCTCCATGTCCGCCAGCGCAGGTTCAACCACAACACAACGTACGCCGTCGAGCAGCATTGGGCGAACATATGGCGAGTAACGCATCTGTTGATCACCAGCAAACGTGGACATAATGCCGCAAAGACGCTCCGCCCAGTCGCTCGGGCGAAATGCGCGCCCGCGCGTGGTGATACCTTGGATAATGATGCGGGTGTTAGTCATCAGGTCGCGAGGTTGGATGATTGATAAGGGATAAGGGATGACTGAAAAGGGGGCAACCGGTGCGATACGTGCGCGGCGAATTTTCACCGCGACAATACGACCAAGTCGGACGCAAATGTTATTCCGGGCGAAAGCCGTGGACTGGACGTAACGGCAGTTGAGTAGCTTAACGACATGGCGTCGTTGAAACTTTGAAGCAGCAAATTGACCGGCGTATGAAGAATTGCTAAAGACGTTCAAAATTATATCTTGCACCACCTCGCCTAAGCGCTTCGCCGAGTCCGAAATCAATATGCTTTTCTATACTTCGGCGTCCTGACTGTGTCCCACGAACGACGCACTATTGCGATCATCGGTGCTGGCTTTTGCGGAACCATGATGGCGGTGCGGCTGCTTAACTCTGAGGCGGCGGGGAAATTTGATGTGGTGCTGATTAACCGGCCACAGCCCCCCGGTCCGGGTGTCGACGGTCAGTTATCAGCGTACTCCACGTCGCTCGCGCGTGGCCTCGCCTACGGGACAAATTCTGCGGATCATCTGTTGAACGTTCCCGCAGCTCGGATGAGCGCGTTCGAAGAATTGCCACACGATTTCGAGGCCTACCTGCAAAGACGCGCGGTTGCCGCTGATGGGGGCAGTTTTGTGGCGCGTAAGCTGTATGGCGATTACTTGCGCAGCACCCTGGATGAGGTCACGGCGAAGGTTTTATCAAAGCCGGATGCGCCAAGATTCTTCATGAAGCACGCCACTGTCACAACAATTGGTCGTCATGCCGATGGCCGCCTGCAACTGGCTTTCAATGAGGGGGGCGGGCAAGGCCGTCTGCTGGCGGATCGAGTTGTGCTCGCGCTCGGCAATTTTGTCCCTGCCAATGTCGGCTTGCCGGAGCCCCGCTTCTACGAATCGCAGTTCTACCTACGCGACCCATGGCAAGCGGGAGCGCTGTCGCGTATCGATCTGTCGCGGCCGGTTGTGCTCATCGGCACCGGCCTCACCATGCTCGATGTCGCGGCAACGCTAAAGCGGCGCGCCGTCGCCGCAGGGATGCCGCTGTCATTGATCGCGATATCACGTCGCGGTCTGCTGGCGCAGGCCCATCGCCTTCAATCGGAGTCGCCGAAATTTCTCTCGCCACCGCCCGACATATTTGACGTTTGCTCGGCGCGGCACTATTTGCGAAGCGTGCGCCGCCATATTCGCCAGCATGAGGCGAACGGCGGTGACTGGCGCGATGTTGTCGCCAGTCTGCGGCCAATCACCCCAACGCTGTGGGCAAAATTGCCAGCCCCCGAACGCCGTCGGTTTCTGCGTCACGTTCGACCATATTGGGATAGCCACCGCCACCGGGCGGCACCCGAATCGGCGGCGCTGTTGGCTGATCTAATCGCGTCTGGTGAGCTCAAAATCCACGCCGCCAACTTGGTTCGGATTAGTGAAATTGGAGGCTCAACCGAAGTGAGCATTCGGCCGCGGACTAGAACAGAAACCATCGATATTCACGCTGGCCATGTGATCAACTGCACCGGTCCGTCGTCAGATATCCAAGCTGAGCCGCTGCTTGCAAGCATGCACCTTCAGAGCATGATTAGTCCTGATGCGCTCGGGCTCGGGCTGAACGTTGCCGATGACTACCGTGTGACCAATGCGCAAGGCCAGCCCACGGCCGGGGTGTACTACGTTGGGCCCCTACTCAAAGCCTGCCACTGGGAGGCGACTGCCGTGCCGGAGCTGCGTAAACACGTTAGGGCTGCTGCGGATGCGGTGATCCAGACCCTTACTACACCGGATCAATAATGTAATGGCAGCAACAATGCCGTCGGCAATTGGCCGCCGCTACATCCGATTCATCCCTTGGCTGGTGTATTTCGTCGCTTAGGGGATGCTGGACGGTGCAGGTTGCGTCAAAGTACGCTTTGCCCTAGTATCTCCGCTCGATTTTCAATGTGCGGCGGCCTCGCAAAGGCGGGTGTCGCCGTTGTTTTTTGAAAGGCTATTTGTGCGCGCATTGCAGCAAGCCGATGGCACCTGGCGATGATTTGAGGAAACAAACATGCTTTCAATCCACCAAATGAACACCTACAAGCCGCTAAACGTCGCATTCACGCATGGTGAAGGCACGTGGCTGCACACCACCGATGGGCGCAAGATCTTGGACGCGCTTGCGGGTATCGCGGTGTCGGGCTTGGGGCATGCGCACCCGAAGCTGACCAAGGCCATCGCTGAACAAGCGGGGCGACTGATTCACACCTCCAATTTGGTCAACATTCCCGAGCAGGCGGCACTGGCCGACAAGTTGTGTGGATTAGCCGGGATGGACAACGTCTTTTTTGGCAACTCAGGTGCTGAGGCCAACGAGTGTGCGATCAAGATCGCGCGCCTTTATGGACACCATCGTGGCATTACTAACCCGCAAATCATTGTAATGGAGCGTGCTTGGCACGGCCGCACCCTCGCTACGTTGGCGGCGACCGGTTCGCGCAAAGCGCAGGCAGGGTTCGAGCCACTAGTCACCGGATTTATTCGTGTCCCTTACAACGACCTCGATGCCATCAAAGCTATCGCCGCGCACAACCACGACGTGGTTGCGGTGCTGAGCGAGGTGTTACAGGGGGAAGGCGGGATTGTTGCGGCGCGTGCAGACTATCTGCGCGAACTTCGCGCGTTTTGTACCGAGAAAGACTGGCTGTTGATGATCGACGAAGTCCAGTCCGGCATTGGTCGAACTGGCAAGTGGTTTGCCCACCAGTGGGCCGGCATCGTCCCTGATGTCATGCCGCTGGCAAAAGGCTTGGGCTCGGGTGTGCCGATTGGCGCGTGCCTAGCCCATGGCAAAGCGGCTGCGGTGTTCAAGCCGGGAAATCACGGCACCACCTTTGGCGGTGGCCCACTTGTTTCAGTGGCGGCGCTACGCACCCTGCAGATCATGGAAGAAGAAGGGTTACTTGCCAATGCGACAGCGATGGGCAGTGTTCTCGCCGACGGGCTCAAAGCGGCGCTGGCCGGCGTGGCAGGTGTGGTGGAAGTGCGCGGGCAGGGTTTGATGTTGGGGCTGGAACTAAATCGACCGTGTAGCGAAATAGTCGAGATGGCGCTGGAGGATGGGTTATTAACCAACGTGACGCAAGATTGTGTTGTCCGTATTCTTCCGCCGCTCATCATCAATGAATCCGAGGCGCGCGAGATGGTGAAACGGCTGTCGGCCGTCGTAAAACGCTTCCTCGCCAAGTCGTCTGGCACCTCCGTTCAGGCGGCGTGATATGAAACATTTTCTAAAATTCTCGGATTTCAGCAAGGACGAGTTTGATCACATCATCGAGCGCACTACCATCCTGAAGAAGCGATTCAAACAATATATTCCTTACCAACCGCTCACCGATCGAATGCTGGCGATGGTGTTTGAAAAGAGTTCCACCCGTACGCGGGTGTCATTCGAGGCGGGTATTTATCAGCTCGGTGGACAGGCGATCAACCTTGATTCGCAGTCCACGCAGCTCGGACGCGCCGAGCCGATCGAGGACACCGCGCGGGTGATTTCGCGCATGGTCGATCTGGTCATGATTCGGACATACGAGCAAGATAAGGTGGAACGGTTTGCGGCGCACTCGCGCGTACCGGTGATCAATGGCCTCACCAACGAATTTCATCCCTGCCAAGTGTTGGCGGACGTGTATACGTTTATCGAGCACCGCAGTTCAATTGCCGGCAAAACGGTGGCGTGGATTGGTGACGCAAACAACATGAGTTATACCTGGCTGGAGGCGGCGCGTATTTTTGGCTTTACGCTAAATGTTGCAACGCCGTCTGGTTACGCGATGGAAGAGTCTCGCGTGGCGGCCTCTGACCGTGCGCATCTGAAAACATTTACCGATCCGATGGCGGCGGCGAGCGGTGCACATCTGGTCACGACCGACGTCTGGACCAGTATGGGCTACGAGGCTCAGACGGAAACGCGAAAGACCGCGTTTGCAGATTTCATCGTCGACACGGAGATGATGGATTCAGCGGCGGAAGATGCGTTGTTCATGCACTGCCTGCCCGCGCATCGCGGTGAGGAAGTTACCGAAGAGGTGCTCGAGGGGGCGCAGTCTGTGGTTTGGGAAGAAGCAGAAAACCGATTACACGTGCAAAAAGCGCTGATGGAATACCTTTTGTTGGGAAAAATTAATTGCTAAACACAAGCATTGGCGCGTGCTTCAGAGCTAAAAGCGCTGAAGACGGTCGTCAATGCTGGAACTTAACCAAGGAGTGAATGATGAAAAACGTGACAAAACGACTGTTGATGGCTTCGGCAATCGCCGCCACCTTGACGGTGACGATGGCGGTTAGCGCGGCACCTGCGCCGGACGCGAGCCCAAAAGTTAAACCCGCGGGGGCGGCTGCCGAAAAGAAGCAGGTGTTTGCATTGGTTTCGGCGGTAGGTGATCAATTCACCTATGTGCGACAAAAGGAAAGCACCGGCTCGAACATCATCGACAACAATGTTCGCCGCACCTTGAAGGCGCAAAACAACGGCCTCAATCTTTCGGTGCTTCGCGGGCTGGATACTGCCATCGGCAATGCATATCCCGATAGCGAGCGCGTCTTCATTACTTTGAACCCAACAGAGCTCGACAATGTATTGCCGCAAGACCGCGAGGCGGTCGCCATCGGCAAGATCGTCTCCGAGCTGGAAAAACTGCCTGAGCGCGCCAAGTGGGACAAGATCATCGTCGCGACCCCGAAATATCTGCAGTCCGAACGCCGTGGCATGGGGCCGAAGCTGCACGGCTTGGGAATCTATGTGCAACCGCTCACGGGTGGCTCGCTTGAGGGCCAGGACGGCAATCCGGAGATAGACGTCAGCAATCAGGGGGAATCAGATACCACCAATCCCGAGGACGGCAAAAAGAACAAGTCGAAGGTTTACATTGCGCCGTATTCGTATATTCAGGTCTACGTGATCGACGCCAAGACGATGCGCGTACTCGAAAAGAACGCGCGGCATGACTTTCAAAAGCTCAATGATCCAAACTCTACGGCCATTGACATCGGTCGGAGTATCCCGATGGACGTTTTGGCAAAAAGTGTTGGCGACTTGATCGAGCGCTCTGCGGCTCGTGCTGTCGGCGAAACTGAGTTCGGTGTCAGCGTGACCATCCAAGAAGTCAAGCCAGTCGCAGCAACGCCCGCCAAGAAGTAAGTCAGTCCGTTCTATCCGACTCCGTCCGCCCCGCTCGAGTTCCTTGGCGAGGCGGACGTGATGGCGTCGCGCCATCTACGACGCCCCATCGTCGTATAATTTATCTGTGTCAGCGGCTGGCTGGCACGGGTTTGATCCCGTTTATGACTCCCACGGCACCATCAGGTGTCTACCACCGCGAACGGTGACCTTTCCGGCCGATCTGTGCACTTGCATACATGGTGGGACCTGTGCACACACTTGAGAGAATCGATAAATGAGCGAGGCCATTGGCAAAGTAGCCAATTCCAAACCCGGCAAACTTGCCAAGTCCAACACCCGCAAAGTTGCGAAGAAAGCCGCTGGAAAATCCAATGGCGCGACCGGCGACATACCTAAACGTGTGGTGCTGGCCTATTCGGGCGGCTTGGATACGTCAGTCATCCTGAAATGGCTGCAAGACGAATACCAATGTGAAGTCGTAACCTTTACCGCCGACATCGGACAAGGTGAAGAGGTCGAGCCGGCGCGCAAAAAAGCGCTTGCGATGGGTATCAAAAAAGAGCACATCTTCATTGAAGACCTGCGCGAAGAATTTGTGCGCGATTTTGTGTTCCCGATGTTTCGCGCCAATACGGTTTACGAAGGTGAATATCTTCTTGGGACCTCAATCGCACGCCCATTGATTGCAAAACAATTGATTTCGATTGCGCGCAAGACCGGAGCCGATGCAATTTCGCATGGTGCGACGGGCAAAGGCAACGATCAAGTTCGTTTTGAGCTCGGCGCATATGCGCTGATGCCGAACGTGAAGATCATCGCGCCGTGGCGCGAGTGGGATTTGTTGTCGCGTGAGAAGTTGCTTGCGTACGCGGACAAACATAAGATTCCTGTCGATTTCAAGAAGCGCAAAGGTGGCGGCGCACCGTATTCGATGGACGCCAACTTGCTGCATATCTCTTACGAGGGTGGCATTCTCGAAGATCCAAACTACGAGCCGGAAGACAGCATGTGGCGCATTACCGCCTCGTCGGAGAAAGCGCCAAACAAGCCCGAGTACATTGAGCTGACATACGACAAGGGTGACATTGTTGCAATCAACGGCAAAAAATTATCCCCTGCAAAAGTGCTGACGGAACTGAATCGTATCGGCGGCAAGCATGGTATTGGCCGTCTCGACATGGTCGAGAACCGTTACGTTGGCATGAAGTCGCGCGGCTGTTACGAAACACCCGGCGGCACCATCATGTTGCGCGCTCACCGTGCCATTGAGTCAATCACGATGGATCGTGAAGTCTTGGCGCTCAAAGATGATTTGATGCCGCGATACGGCCGTATGATCTATAACGGTTATTGGTTTTCGCCGGAACGCATCTTGCTGCAATCGCTGATCGATCAATCACAGGCCACCGTCAACGGTACCGTCAAGCTGAAACTTTATAAGGGTACTGTAATGTGTGTTGGTCGTGAATCCAAAACCGATTCGTTGTTTGACCAAACGATCTCCACCTTTGATGATGACGGCGGTGCATACAACCAGGCGGATGCGGGTGGATTCATCAAGCTGAATGCGCTGCGGTTAAGGATCGCGGCGAACAAAGCGGCGGGCAGAAAAAAGAAGTAGGATTTTATGGAACCGAGGATAGAGGCAGATGAACTCAGATAGAGTCAAAAGAAAAACAGCTGAGTTTTTAATCCGCGTTCACCCGCGTCTATCTGCGGTTCAATCGTCTTTTGTTTTTCTTTCAACTTAATCGCTAAATCATGCCTTCATTCGACATCGTTTCTGAAGCAAACAAAGTTGAGCTCAAGAACGCGATTGAGCAGACCAACAAAGAAGTCAGCAACCGGTTCGACTTCAAAGGTTCGGACGCTCGTGTAGAACAGAAGGAGTTGGAGCTGACGCTGTTTGCGGACGACGACTTCAAGCTGAGTCAAGTTAAAGACGTCATGTTGAATAAGATGGCAAAACGTCAGGTAGACGTACGGCTACTCGACGAGAAACCGAAAGAAAAAATCGGTGGCGACAAGGTCAAACAAGTTATCAATGTGAAGAATGGCATTGAGACCGAGCTTGGCAAAAAGATTCAGCGCTTGATTAAAGATTCCAAGCTAAAGGTGACTGCGGCGATTCAGGGCGAGACCGTGCGCGTGACTGGCGCGAAGCGGGATGATTTGCAGGCGGCCATGGCCCTGTGCAAATCCAAGATCGATGAAGTGCCGTTGCAGTTCGAGAACTTCCGCGATTAGTCTTTTGTTAGCCCTTTGCGAGGCCTTCACACCACTGCCCATACAGGCGGTCGGCAATTTGTTTGAGAAGCACCAGATTCTCAGGCATCTCTTCCACCATTTCATCCGGTGTTTGCACGCTGGGTAGCTGTGGGTCGACGTGCTCCTTTTCCCAATCGCGACACCACGTCTGAACCATTTTCTGCGTCATCTCCACGTGACATTGCATACCCAATGAGTTGCCGATGACATAGGCTTGGTTGGCGCAGGCGTCGCCTGTAAGGATTCGTGTCGCCCCTTCGGGGATGGTGAAGGTTTCGCCGTGCCACTGGAAAGTAATGAAGTCACGGTTATCAACCATATCGTCCCCTAGCCATTGGCGCGACACTTCGTTATCGTCGATACGAATCGGATTCCAGCCGATCTCTTTGACCGAGTTCTTTGTCACCACGCCGCCGAGCGCTTTAGACATCAATTGTCCGCCGAGGCAGTGACCAAGGCATGGTTTTTGTTCGGCAATGGCCGAGCGGATTAGCTTTAGCACATGTGGAATCCATGGCAGGGGATCGTTCACACTCATCGGGCCGCCCATAAACACGAAGCCCGAAAATTTATCGACTGTCACAGGTACGTGTTCACCGTGGTCGACTTGAAACAACTGCCACGGAATTTGGTGTGAATCTAAATACGTTTGGAGATACCCCGCCCCCTCGCCCGGCGAAAAACGAAAAATCGCAACAGGCTTCATGGCATTTGTTGTTTCATATGGGCTCAACCCTCCATTGCAGCAAGTGTCTGTGCAACACCTTCGATGGTGCTACCGGTGATTTTTCGCCGCCAAGCACGGGCACCGGGCAAGCCTTTGTACAGGCCCACCATATGACGGCGGACGTTATGCATATGAAAGTTCGCGTCCTTTGTCAGTTGGGCAGAGATATATTTCTCCATCGCGGCTTCGATGTCTTCGCGTTCACAGAAAGACAAGTTTTCCGCGAAGAATGCGTGGTCCCATGTCGATAACCAATACGGGTTTTGATACGCCTCGCGCCCGATCATCACGCCATCGATATGTTCTAAATGCGCGTGTACCTCTGCCGTTGTGTTGACACCACCGTTCAACACAATCGTCAAATCGGGGAAGTTTCGTTTTAGTTGATAGACAAATTCGTATTTGAGCGGCGGAATCTCACGATTTTCCTTCGGGCTCAAGCCTTTCAAAATGGCGTTTCTGGCATGCGCAATAAAGACGTTGCAGCCCGCATCGGCGATGGTGCCGACAAAGTCGCGCACAAAGCCATATTGATCGACCGCGTCGATACCGATACGATGTTTGACCGTGATCGGTATTGTCGTTGCGTCGGCCATCGCCTTCACACAGTCCGCCACCAGCGTAGGCTCGGCCATGAGACTCGCACCAAAGTTGCCGCGCTGAACCCGCTCGGATGGGCAGCCACAATTTAAGTTGATTTCATCGTAGCCCCAGTCCTGCCCCAACTTGGCGCAAGTCGCCAAATCTGCGGCATCACTGCCACCGAGTTGTAACGCGACCGGATGTTCTTCAACATTGAAGTTGAGATGGCGCGGACGGTCGCCGTGAATCAATGCGCCGGTAGTCACCATTTCCGTATAGAGACGCGTCCGTTTGGTCAACAGCCGGTGAAAGTATCGGCAGTGACGGTCGGTCCAGTCCATCATCGGTGCAACGGACAGGCGCCAGGGACTGGGAACGATTGACATGGTTTGGTCATTTTAGCGATGTGAGTGGCAACTTAGCCAGAATTTGTCGAACTTGTATTGGGCGAACTGAACTTCCGGCAAAATGTCGTGTGCCTACCCAAAAGCAAATTACCGATGCGGCAAATGCATTAGTCCGCGGCGAACTCGTCGTCATGCCGACCGAAACGGTCTATGGCCTTGCCGCCGACGCCACCAACGAGGCTGCGGTAAAACGCATCTTTACAACCAAAGGACGACCGGCGGATCACCCGCTGATTGTTCACGTGCGCAAAGGAGACGACCTACGCCAGTGGGCAAAACGGCTTCCAAGCCATGTCCCGCCGCTGATCGCGGCCTTTTGGCCCGGACCGTTGACGCTTATTCTGAAGAAGACCGACGCGATTCCGGATGTGGTCACCGGTGGCCAAAACACGGTTGGGCTGCGTTGTCCCGCGCACCCGGTCGCGCAGGCGCTACTGGAAGTCTTCGCCAAGTACGGAAGTGGTATCGTCGCGGCGCCATCTGCCAATCGATTTGGCCGTGTCTCGCCAACAACTGCCGCGCACGTGGTGAGTGAGTTCGGCGATTTGCTCAATGCGAACGAAACAACATCGCCTAAGAAACGTATCACGTTGCTCGACGGTGGCGCGTGTGATGTGGGCATCGAATCGACGATTCTTGATTTGTCGGGGAAAGAGCCGGTGTTGTTGCGCCCTGGGGCGATTTCGGCTGAGGACATTGCGCGTGTGACTGGCGTTATGCCGAAATCGCGCGACACGGTACGACTATCGAATACTGGTTTGCCCCGTGTCTCGGGCGATCTCGCCGCGCACTACGCCCCAAACACGCCGCTCAAGTTGCTGCCGACGACCGCGCTTCTGAGCGAAGTCGATGCGCTACTCGCCGCTGCCAACCGTGTCGCGGTGCTGGCATTTGCCGCGAAACCGAAAACGGCACCTTCGCCAGTGGGAATCGGCATGCGTCATCTGCGACCGCTGATCTGGCTGCAGGCACCGGCAAAGGCAGAGGACTATGCACGCGATCTTTACGCGAGTTTGCGCACGCTTGATGCCGCAGGGACAGCGATGATACTGGTTGAGGCACCGCCTACCGACGCCGCTTGGGACGCGGTAAACGACCGTTTATCGCGCGCGGCCGTTGGCGCAGGCAAACACTGATGCCCGGTCAATTCAAGGGCAATAAATCGTATCTGCCGACGAAACCCTGTGTGGCGTGCGGCAAACCGATGACCTGGCGCAAGGTGTGGGAAAAAGATTGGGAGAGTGTGAAGTACTGCTCGGACAAATGCCGCAAGCAAGGCGCGGCAAAAACGAGCCTGCGCACATAAAGAGCTAACTTGTCATGAAAAAATGTCGTCACCTCGTCTTCATGCTCGGCGATCAGCTTGATCACGAGTCCGCCGCGCTAGCGGACTTCGACACTGCAACTGATGTGGTGTTGATGGCAGAGGTGCGTGATGAATCTACACACGTCTGGTCGGCCAAGCCGCGCACTGCATTCTTCTTTTCAGCAATGCGTCACTTTGCCGGTGAGCTACAGCAGAAAAAAATCGCCGTCGACTACCGGCGGATTGGACTGCATAAAGCCACATCGCTGGTCGATGTGCTGGAAAGTGCGGTTGAACACTACGCGCCGGAAAAGGTGGTGATGGTCGAGCCAGGCGATTGGCGGATTGAGCGGCAGTTGATGGCCTGCGCAGAATCCTGCAAGATTAATTTAGTCGTGCATGAAGATCACCACTTTATGTGTTCACGTGCAGACTTTGTGGAGTGGGCGAAGGGCTATAAGCAACTGCGCCTTGAGTACTTCTATCGCATGATGCGTAAGCGATACGGCGTGATGATGGAGGCTGATGAGCCATTGCAGGGGCGCTGGAATTTTGACGCAGAAAATCGCGGCGCATTTCCAAGCGGCGGGCCACCTAAGGTGCCATCAACGCTACGTGTAGCGCCAGACGCGATCACGCGTGAAGTTTTCGCCGATGTCCAAACACACTTCGCCGACCATCCCGGAACGTTGGATGACTTTGCCTGGCCGGTCAAACGCGATGACGCGCTAGAGGCATTGCGGGGATTTATTGATGAGCGACTCGCCCTATTCGGCCAATATCAAGATGCGATGTGGACCACAGAGCCGTTTTTGTATCACTCGCATATTTCTGCGGCACTCAATGTGAAACTGCTGAATCCGCGCGAAGTGATCGCCGCAGCGGTCGCCGCGTTCGAAGACGGGCGTGCGCCAATTGAGGCGGTGGAAGGCTTTGTACGGCAGGTGCTGGGCTGGCGCGAATTCATACGCGGCGTGTACTGGCTTGATATGCCGGGCATGCGCGAAGCCGACCATTTTCAGCACAAACGGAAATTGCCAGCGTGGTACTGGACGGGTGAAACGCACATGAACTGTATGCGCGATACCATTGGCCAGACCTTGAAGTATGGCTATGCGCATCACATCCAGCGCCTGATGGTGACGGGTATTTTCGGCTTAATGGCTGAGGTCGCGCCGAAGGAGATTGAAGATTGGTATCTCGCGGTGTATATCGACGCGGTGGATTGGGTTGAGTTGCCTAATGTGGCGGGCATGGCGCTCTATGCCAACGGTGGCCGCTTTACCTCGAAGCCATATATTGCGAGTGGCCAATACATTAAGCGGATGTCGAACTACTGCATCGGTTGTCGCTATAAACCAGATATGAAAACCGGGCCGACTGCATGTCCGGTCACCACACTTTATTGGTACTTCCTCGATAAACACGAAAAGATGTTGGTCAGTAATCCGCGCACCTCGCTGATGGCAAAAAACATCACCAAGATGTCGGCAGAAGATCGTCGAGCGCTTCGTGCACAGGCGGCGATTACGCTGAAAAATCTAGATAAGCTGTGATGTTAGATATGTTTCAGCCGTCTCTTGCAGGTTTGCCACACGCAACCAGGCGCGAGTCTGCACTCGCAAAAATCGATGCGGTTCACCTCGCGCAATATGCGCGAACACGCAATTCGCTGGATGGGTGCGTCTCGCGACTCTCACCTTATCTGACCCACGGCATTACCGATGTGCCAGAGGTCATCGCGCAGCTTGCTGGCCGAACCAATATCGGCTGGCAGGACAAATTTAGTTTTGAGTTGGGCTGGCGCGAATACTTTCATCACGTTTGGCGCGTTCTGGGTAAGGAGATCTGGCGAAACCAGCGCCCGCCGCCGGCCGAAGGGCTGGTAGGGTACGCGTTGGAAATGCCCCAAGACATCGTTGGCGCGACGACTGGTGTGGCCATCATTGATGCACAAATTCGCGCGCTTTACAGCACCGGCTACGTGCATAACCACGCGAGAATGTGGATCGCCAGTTATGTGGTGCACATCCGCAAAGTCGACTGGCGCGTCGGTGCGCGTTGGATGTACGGGCATTTGTTGGACGGAGACTTGGCGTCGAATACCTTGTCGTGGCAGTGGGTGGCGGGAACATGGACGGGCAAGCCGTACTTGTTCAACGCCGAAAACGTGGCGAAGTACGCACCTGGCTTTGACCACAGCGAGACAGCAATTGATTGTACGTACGGTACTCTTGAGCAGATCGCGCGGCAGCGACCGGCGATGCCGGAAGCACCACAAAAACGCGCGCAGTTATCCGCAGTAGTGCCACCGGCATTGGTCACGCCCGCACAAATTGCCGTGATCGCGCATGAACGCGGTCTTGCGGTGGTTGATTCACTGCCTGCCAACTTTGTCGGAACACTGTTGCACCCTTGGGCACTGCGCTGGCCCGCGCGGGACCAAAACCGCATGCAGACAATATCACCGGCGATCGGGTTGATCGTGCCGGAGTTCCATGATGCGTTTCCGTGGAGCGCGCAAAGGTGGAACTTTGTGTTGCAAGCGATGCGTGAGTGCTGCGACCAAGTTTGGATTGTTGGTGAGGCATCCAAGCCAGCGTTGGGAACCATCTGTGTTCGACACACACTAAACCCGCACTACTCGGCCTTTATCGAGGCGTGTGTTGCACTCGGTGCAACGTCAACTGCATCGCCCAGAGCCTTCATCGATCCGGATAAATTGCACCGCTCGTTTTCATCCTTTTGGCACCTTGCCAGCAAACAAAAGTTTCCCCAATGAATATTGTTATCACCGGCGCCTCGGGTGCCATCGGCGCAGCGCTCGCCCAAATACTCCACACACGCGGCGATTCGTTATTGTTGTGCGGGCGCAACACCACCAAGCTTGATGCACTGAATGCATCGTTGGATGGCGCACACCAAACGCTGGTTGCCGATCTTGCTAGCGCAGACGGGGTTGTGTTGTTACAAGCCAAAGCCGCAGAGGTTGGCGTGATTGATGGTTTGGCCCATTGTGTTGGCTCAACTGTTGTCCGACCATTGCATCTGACGTCGGAGAAAGATTGGCACGAGCAAATTGCAATTAATGCCACCTCGGCCTTTCATGTGCTCAAGTGGTTTATCGTACAAGCGACTAAAGCGCAGCAACCGGCGGTGGCTGTGATGACGAGCTCAGTCGTGGCGGAAGCCGGCTTTGCAAATCATGAAGCCATCGCCGCAGCCAAGTGTGCGGTGACGGGCTTGGCATTGAGCGCGGCAGCGACGTATGCTGACAAAGGCGTGCGTGTGAATGTTGTCGCGCCGGGACTGACCCGTTCATCGCTCACGCAACGATTCATTGCCACACCCGAAGCCGAAGCACGTTCGGCGGCGCTCATTCCCACCAATCGTATCGCTGAGCCGGTTGAGGTCGCACATGCGTTTGCCTATCTGCTCTCACCCCATGCAGGGCATGTCACCGGACAGGTGATTCGAGTGGACGGTGGTCAGGGCGTATTGCGGCCGCTGCCGAGGGTGGCAAAACCGCAAGCATAAAGTCGCCTATCCACGGGCGTTTCCAGCTATTTCCGCGTGGAAATGCCCGTCAAACGGCGAGTTTAAGAAAGTTTTCGCAACATCTGGGCGCTGTCGAGCCAGCGATCAAACTTGAACCCCAAATCGCGGAAGACGCCAATCATTGTGAAGCCCGATGATGCGTGCAGACCAATGCCATGGTACCTATTTGCCCGCAGGATTGACCAGCACTAAAACGCCCAGCGCAGAAGACTCTGCCCCACCACGGAATACGCGCTGCGTGGCCTTTACATAGTCGTTGGCCTTGGCGTTTGGAATCGACACGAAGGTTTGCGGATTGCGATCAACCAACGGGAACCACGATGATTGAATTTGCACCATGATGCGGTGACCTCGACGGAAGGTGTGCAGGATATCGGGAAGATCGAATTCGATCTTGTCGACTTGATTTGGCACCATCGGTGAAGGTGTGACAAAACTCTTGCGAAACTTGGCACGGAATGGCTCGCCACGGATCAGTTGTTGATAGCCGGCCATTTGTACGCCGGGCACCGGTACATCGCGCGGAGCCGCCGTACTTTGTGATGCGGAGTTTACATTCGCCATATTGAGTTCAGCCGGATAGACGTCGATGAGCTTCACGACAAAATCACTGTCGGTTCCACTGGTCGACACAAACAATTTCGGGCGGACGGGACCGACAATGGTAATGTCTTCTTCCAGCACATCGCTCTGGTACACCAGCACATCGGTACGCGACGCGGCGAATCGCTGGTCGCCGACAACATACTCCTGCGGTACGTTTATTGTCACTGCGTTGGTGTATGGAACCGGTTTGGCGGGGTCACTAATGTACTCGTCAAACGCTTTGCTACTATCTTGTGTCCACCCAAGTTTGCCGCCCGCTTTCAGATAGAGCATCTTGGACTGGGTCGATGCGGGCGGCCATTGGGAGTACTGGCGCCAGACATTGGTGCCCGTTTCAAACACATTGGCTTCCGCTACCTTTACACCCTCTTTGTCCTTGAGGTGTTTTTCAAAGAACGGCACCAAGATATTCTTGCGGTACCAGTCTGCGGTCTTGAAACCAAAATCAACGTGGCCAAGTTTTGCGCCGTCGTAACGCAACCAGCCACCGTGTGACCATGGACCCATCACCAAGCTGTTAAAGATGCCTTTGTTGTTTTTGCCGATCTCGCGATAGGTCTTGAGCGGGCCGACCGGATCTTCCAAGTCATACCAGCCACCAACGGTCAGCACCGCTGTTTTAATGTTTTTCAGATGCCGCGAAATGTCGCGCGATTGCCAGTAGTCGCTGTACGTATCGTTTACTGCCTGACTTGCGAACAGTGAATTCTTGTCGGCGGAGGTAAGTTTGATGATGTCAGCAAGTGTGCCAGCCTTCAAGTAAAACTCATACCCGTCTTGAGTGCCGAAGTCGAAAGGTACACGCGACTTGGGTGGCAGGGTGGGTGTGTCCTGCTGTTTGAAACTGGTATAGAAACCGAAGTTTGACGCCAACATGAAGGCACCGTTGTGATAACTATCATCACCCATGTAGTAGTCGGTGACGGGTGCCTGTGGCGAGGCGGCCTTGATCGCCGGGTGGCTATCGATGATGCTCGCCGACACAAAGAACCCCGGATAGGAATTTCCCCACAGACCGATGCGACCATTGTTGTACGGCACATTCTTGAGTAGCCATTCCGCCGTGTCGTACATATCCGTACTTTCGTCGAAATCCTTTGGCCCCTTGACGACTTTGTGGGGTGTCATCTCGATAAACGTCCCTTCGGACATATAGCGACCACGAACGTCCTGTGTCACAAAGATATAGCCCAGCTTCAATAATTCGGGCGCTGGCCCCAGACGACGTGGATATTCGTCAACGCCATACGGTGCCGCGCTGTAGGGCGTGCGTTGAATCAGGAAAGGATATGTTTTGGACTGGTCCTTCGGTACGTACACTGACGTAAAGAGCTTCTTGCCGTCGCGCATGGGGATGCGGTATTCGTACTTGGTGTAACTCTCGCGAATATTAAATTCAGTCTCAGGCGCGGCTGACGATTGGCCGAATGCCAGGGTGCCGAAGGTGGTGACGAACAAGAGGAAAACACGTTGCATAAAGTGTAGGCGCATATCGATGTCCCGATGTAGTGAGGTTAACTAAATGGTAGGACGAAGCGAAGCCTCGCCGAGATCCCAAAATAAGCCCGCCATGATCTGCAATCCTTCTCGCGCAATCGGTGCCAGCATATGTTCATTGGGCGCGTGTTGGCTGCAGGCTGAGTACGAGTGTGGAATCCAAACGGTCGGTAGGCCGAGTGTTTCAGCAAATACTTCGTTAGGCAGTGAGCCACCGAGATTAGGCAGGATCGCCGGTTTTTTACCGGTGGTTTTGGTGATCGAGGAGACCGCAAATTTTACCCACGGCGAATCTGGATCGAGGCGCGTCGCATTCATGACTTCTTCGCGCGTTGCAGTCACTGACACGTCGGTGAAGCCCTCGCGAGCTAGATGCCGCCGGAGGGCCGGCACAATATCGTTCGGATCAGTTCCGACCACAAAACGCAACTGGCAACGTGCCCACGCCTTACCGGCGATTGCATTAACGGGAAAGTCGGGATTGCCCACCTTCATGGCGAGTACGGCAAAACTCGACCAGCCAAACACGCGTTCGGCGGGTGATAGTCCGGGCTCGCCCCAATCGAGATCGATTGTTGGTGCCTCGTCTCCCCCGGAGGGATCGCAGTCCGAAAGCGCGGTGCGCACACTTTGGGGTATGTCGGCGGGTCGCCACTCCGGCACGCGAATGGCACCCCTCGTGCCGGTGATCGATGCGATCGCGTGGTTGAGAATGATGCCGGGGTCGGCAATCAGGCCGCCCCAATTACCGGAATGGTGTGCGCCCGTGCGAAGTTCCACCGTCAAATCAAAATTGAACGATCCGCGCGAGCCTAAAAAAATCGTCGGCCGGTCTGGCGACAGTCGCGGTCCGTCACTTGCAATAAAGACGTCAGCCGTCAGCGCATCTTTATGTACACGGCAAAAATCGTTTAGCCCCGGGGAGCCCATCTCTTCACCAGTCTCGATTAGAAGCTTGAGATTGAATCCCAGTTTGCCTCTCGCGCTGAGAACGCTTTGAATCGCACCTAGGTTGATGCTGTGCTGACCTTTATTGTCCGCCGTGCCGCGACCATAGAGTTTTTCGCCGTCCTCAATCAGCCGCCACGGCGATAATCCCGCCTTCCATTGCGCGTCCAACCCACGAATAACGTCGCCGTGGCCATATGACAGAACCGTTGCTAGCGCGGGATCTTCGATACGAGACGCGATCAAAAATGGCCCGCCAGTTGTTGGGTTGGGGTACACCGTACAGGTAAACCCCATCGCTTTGAGTGCAGGCGTGAGTTCGTCTTCAAGATAAGCCTTAAGCGCGTCACGACGTTCCGGATTCTGGCTCTCAGTCGGTATTGCCACGCGCCGCGCCAAGTCCTGATGAAAGTGTTTGCTGTCGAAATAGGTTTCGGCAGTCGTGATGGCAGCTTGTCGGGTCATGTGTTTACTTTCCGTTTTGCAGGCGCACGAAGCCCGCATTGAGGTCGGCGATCAGATCGTTGACGTCTTCCAGCCCGATGCTAAAGCGCACTAATTGTCCGCCGGTCCAAGGGTTGATGGTGCGCGTTGGGTAGGCGGCCATCACGAGGCTTTCATACCCGCCCCACGAATATCCCAAACCAAAGTATTCATAGCCGTCGATCATGGCGGCCAACTGTTGTTGCGAGCAAGGGTTTAACTCGATGGCAAGTAACCCTGACGCACCATTGAAGTCACGTTTCCAAATGGTGTGGCCGGGGTCGCTTTCTAGGGCTGGGTACAACACGCGTGCAACTTCCGGCCGACCTTGCATCCACTTCGCGACGGTCAATGCGGATTCCGCATGCCGCTTCAACCTTACATCCATGGTTCGCATACCGCGCAGGGTGAGGAAACAATCGTCGGGTGCGGCTCGCTGGCCAAGCGCGTAGTTGGTGTCTTTGACTTGCGGCCAGGTTTTCTCATTGGCGATGACAAGCCCAATCAATGCATCCGAGTGCCCGGCATAGTATTTGGTGGCCGGCTGCACCACCACATCCACGCCGTGGGCAAATGCGTCGAACAGTAGCCCCGTCGCCCATGCGTTGTCCATGATCACCACCGCACCGTGTTTATGTGCGATTTTTGCGATCGCCGGAATATCTTGGATTTCAAACGTATTAGAGCCTGGGCTCTCGGTGTAGACCACCGTAGTATTCGGCCGCATCAGCGCATCGATGCCCTCGCCGATTAGCGGGTCGTAGTATGTTGTTTCAACACCCAACCGCTTCAGTACTGAATCGCAGAAACGCCGACCGGGATCGTAACTGCCGTCGGTCATCAAGATGTGGTCGCCAGATTTCACACAAGACAATATCGCACCGGCGATGGCGGCAAGGCCGCTTGGAAACGACATGGCGCGATAACCACCCTCGATTTCAGCGACCGTATTTTCTAGTGCCAGCGCATTAGGCATATTGAAGATGCCGTAGGTCGGTATCTGCTCATCAGCGCTTTGTCGTTTTTGCACCTCATCCAAGTGGGCGAGTGAGTCGAACAAAACGGTCGAGGCCCGATGCATCGGCAGATCGACGGTGTTGGCTTTGCTGGCGGCTGTCCGCCCACGCTGAATCAGTTTGGTTGCTTTGGATTTGCTCATAACGTTCTAGCAACACCTAATTTGTGTGCGGTTCTGGCGTACATGCCGAGAACTCGGCTTCCATCGCACGCCGAAACACGGTGGCCATGTTGCCGGAATCGATGGCAACATGATCCCACGTTACGGCCTCACCCACTCCGACGTCACGAACGAGTTTGACCTTATGCGCGAGGCCAATCGGCAGCGCACTCTTTGCCAGCGAATCGGCGGCTGGCATCAATTTGCCGTAAACCGTGTACCCGCCTTCACCGTCCAACATTTCGCCTGCCTTCAACGCGCGTTTGGCGGTGGCCACACAATCACCGCGCCAGCCGGTTGCAGACCCGGTCGCTTCGTTACGTAGCGCCGCACTCGCCACGCTGATGCCGAGCTCCAGGCCGATCAAATGGAATGGTTTGTACATGCTCGAGTATTCACCACTCGCGTCGGTGACGAGACCGTATTCCTTGAAGCAGCGGCGCACGTACTCGGAGTCCGCAGCGAAGGTCACATAGACACCCCAGCGCAAATCGCGGAACACCGGGCGGCCGTCGCGTTCAACGCTTGAAATCACTTCGACTTGCCCGCGATGATGAAGAATGCCGCCGTGTGCCTTCGGCTTGAGGATGCGCGCGAGGTCATCCACGCCGCACGGCGGAAAATCCAAGCCTTGCGGTGCGGGCGTGAGGCCGGTTGCGTTTGCCACTGCCGTCATCTCAATAGCGCTTTTGGTGCCGTCAAGGAACGAATTGAACATTTGCGCATTGAAATCGCCACCGGCAACCATCTCCGGCGTAAAACCGTAGTGACCCCAAACGGTGTCGGGGGTGGAGGCGTGGTATTCAGGCAAGTACTTTGTCCCCTTACCCGCCGCAACAACATCAAAGCCTGCGGTACGCGCCCAATCGACCATCTCACAAATCAGCGCCGGTTGATCGCCGTAGGCGAGGGAATAGACGATACCCGCCGCCTCGGCACGTTTAGCCAGCAACGGACCGGCCAGTGCATCCGCTTCGACATTGACCATGACGATGTGTTTTTTATGTGTGCAGCACGCGAGCACATGCGCGATGCCTGCCGATGGACTGCCGGTGGCATCAATCACCACATCGACGTAGGGCGACGCGATCAGCGACATGGCGTCATCGGTGATAAACGTAGCACCCGATTTGGAGGCACCTTCAATCGACGTCGCCGCGTACTTCTCTTTTGGCCAGCCGACGCGTGCAAGAGACTCCATCGCGCGTGACGGGCTTAAGTCTGCAATGCCGATGATGTGAAAGCCGGGGGTGCGCGGCGCTTGCGACAAAAACATCGAACCAAACTTGCCCGCGCCAATCAGCACTACGCGAACGGGTTGGTTGTTAGCGGCGCGCTGCTGCAGAAGTCTATGAAGATTCATCGTAAAGAAATGAGTAAACCCGCCTATTGGTGGGCATTTTCAGGCAAAAGTGCTTGGAAACGCCCGTCTAGCGCCGAGTTTTGATATTGAAAAAGCGGTATCAGGTTGAAAACGCAGTGTCAGCTTGTCATGTCCTTCTCGAGCACCCTGAGCAGATTACAAGTATCCATCTTGCCCCAGCCGGCTTCCATGAGTTTAGACAATTGGTGGTGTACGAGCGCCGTGGCCGGCATCGGTAGATGTTGTTTGGCGGCGGCGTCTGCCACGAGACCAAAGTCCTTGTAATGCAATCGTGCCTCAATACCCGCAGCGAAATCGCGCGTGGCCATCTTCGGCCCCATGAGGCCGAGCATTTTTGAGCCAGCGAAGCCGGACATTAATGCTTCGACGACTTTGTCTAGATCCACGTCGTTAACCTCTGCGTACAGCATTGCCTCAGCGATGCCTTGAATCGCCACCACTTGGACGATTTGGTTGCAAGCCTTGGTGACCTGTCCATCACCGACGTTGCCCATGTGGAAAATGTTCGTGCCTAGTTTTTCGAGCAGTGGACGAGCGCGAGCCATGTGTTCATCCGTGCCGCCCACCATGATTGTTAGTGTCCCGGCTTCTGCGGCCTTCGTGCCGCCGGATACCGGGCAGTCCATGAAACCAATTTCGCGTTCTGCCAGTTGTGCGGCGATGGCGCGTGTTGCCGTGGCGTCGATGGTCGAGAAATCGCAGACCAGGGTGTCTGGTGCGGCAGTTTCAATCACACCACCGGCACCAAGCAGCACGGACTCAACATCGGCTGTCGCGGTGACGTTGGTGAATACAAAATCGGCTCCCCGCGCGGCTTCAGCGGGAGAATTCGTGGCAATCGCGCCGAGTTCGACGTACGGCGTCATGGCGTCCTCACGACGCGCAAAAACACGTAGCTGATGCCCTGCGGCGATCAAGTGGCGACACATACTGCCGCCCATATTGCCTACACCGATAAACCCCACTGTAGCCATAAACTTGTTTCCATATGTTGTCAGAGGCTTGAGTTTGCGCCGATGCGAGTACCGGCGGCAAGCCATCATGCACTATCATCTCGTTATGTCTGCTTTACCTCATACAGCAATCCTGCTGTTTGCTCACGGCTCATCCGACCCTGCTTGGGCCGCGCCATTTGAAAACATTCTCAAAAATGTCCGCGAGCAGACGTCGGCACCGGTTGCACTTGCCTACCTTGAACGTATGCAACCCTCGTTAATCAATGCGGTGGGCACACTGGCTGCGTGCGGTGTTGAAGAGATCACGTTAGTGCCGCTGTTTCTCGCCGTTGGCGGGCATATGCGCAAGGATTTGCCGGTAATGGTGCGGGAAGCAGAGGCACGTTATGGGGTGAAGATCGCCGTGCGGAACACCATCGGCGAATCGTCGGCCATGGTCGCGAGCATCGCCACTTGGGTGGTTGGTCAGACAAAATAGAAAAGCTAGTGTTGATGGGATTTTTCAGCCGCTTTTGCCCGAAAATGTCTCCCAAATAAGGACTTATGAAAACCATTGAAATTCCATTGACGCACCCCTCGCTCGATTACATTGAGCTAAATCATCTGCTGAAAGTCGTAGGCTTCGCCGACAGCGGCGGTGCCGGTGGCGCGCTGGTAACAACCGGCGTGGTGAAAGTCGACGGTCAGATTGAACTTCGCAAGCGCAACAAAATTCGGCCCGGGCAGATTGTTGAGATCGGCGATACTGAAATTCGCGTGCTGCCCAATCCCAACGGTCTGGTGCCGGCGGAAGCGCTGAAGGCAAAGCCGACATCGAAGCCGCTATCTGCGCGAAATGCGCCGGGACCGGCGCAACGACGTCGCCCCCGCAGCGGCGGCAAACCCAAAAGCACCGCGAAGTAACCTGCGTGGCACTCGTGGCACTACATGGCACTTAAGGCAACCATCTTCAAAGCCGAGCTTGGCGTCTCTGACATTGATCGCGGCGTGTATGGCACTTATCCGCTGACCATCGCGCGGCATCCGTCTGAGACCGATGAACGCATGATGGTGCGTGTATTGGCGTTCGCGTTGAACGCCCATGAGCGACTCGAATTCGGCAAAGGTATTTCGAATGAAGACGAGCCCGCACTCTGGCACCGGGATTTGACCGGCGCGGTTGAACAGTGGATCGACGTGGGCTTACCCGAAGAGCGCTTACTGCGGCGCGCGTGCGGCAAGGCCAGCGAAGTCATTCTCTATACCTACGGCGGTCGCGGTGTGGATGTGTGGTGGCAAGCCAACGAACGCGACCTGAACAAGCTCGATCGCTTGTCCGTATTCGACGTGTCATCAGAGGCAAGTCGCGAGTTGGCGTTAATGGCGGCACGCACCATGGCGCTCAATGTGACCATCCAAGAGGGACAGGTGTTTTTCTCAGACGAGGCAAGGGTTGTCAGCATTGAACTCCGGCCGCTAAAAGCGGTAGCATCCGCAGCGTAGTTCCGATCCCACATTTGGTCCGGCAGAGGAGTCACCATGGTTCCATCGGATACATCCACTCACGCCAGCCCGACGCGCAACGTCGGCATTTTTATTTTTCCGATTGTCGAGATTCTCGACTTCGCCGGGCCGTACGAGGTGTTTACCACCGCGTCGCGCATGGCGCTTCGAGAAGCACCGGATCGTGCGCCGCCGTTTAATGTCTTCACGATTGCCGCGACCACCGCGCCAGTGCACGCGCGCGCCGAATTCGCGGCCCTTCCTAAATATGACTTCACCGATCATCCGCCAATTGATGTGCTGATCGTGCCTGGCGGTGTGGTCGATGCTGAAGTCGGCAACCCCGATGTGATCGCATGGATTAAACGTATTGCATCTCATGCGCAGCTTGTCGCGTCAGTTTGTACCGGTGCGTTTATGTTGGCAGAAGCCGGATTGCTATCTGGCTGCTCGGCAACCACGCATTGGGAAGATGCTGAGGATCTGGCGCGGCGTTACCCGGAGGTCAATGTCATCAACGAACGGCGCTGGGTCGATCAGGGAAGTGTGGTGACATCAGGCGGCATCTCGGCAGGCATCGATATGAGCCTGCATTTGGTCGAGCGTTTGTCAGGCCGCGCACTTGCGCTACGAACCGCGAAGCAGATGATGTTCGATTGGGGACACGCTTAGAACCAATAGTCGGACACGCATTTTCCGTCGCGCCCAAGATCTTCAAATGTGTCCAAGCCGTCGAAGTGATCGATGGGAATATGGGCAACCGCCTCAGGTTCGGCGAGTCTCAAATTGACAGCGGTGCGGATGCGGCCTTGTTCGTCTTTGCGCAAGCCGCGCCAGAAGGCAAGGCAGCCGCAGGTGGGACAGAAGTGAAATTCAAGTGCCGTGCCGCGTTGGTACGGCTTCGTCTCGCCGGATACCTTGATGCCTTCGTCGACGTAGTCGTACGCCCACAACACGCCGTAGCGCCGGCATGCCGTGCAGTTGCACGCGGTGGCGCCGTCAGGTTGACCTTCAAACTGCCATCGCACACCACCGCAGAGACACGATCCCTGAATCATCCTGACCTCCGTCCTATTGTTCGGCGATTCTATCGCTGAACTTGGTCCCCACGTTTGACGAAGACCGCTGCCGCCGCTCAACGATTTGAGCTCAACGATTTGAGAAGCAATAAAGCGTCGTGGGAAGATCGTGCTCAATGATTTCTGACGTCACAACGGGCGTGGTCGCAGCCGCGGCAATCACGCGCGGCCAGAATTTCCCCGCCGGCAAATTCGCGGTGAAGTGGTAGATCTCCCACGTTCCGCGATGGCGATCAAATAATTCCTTTGCCATCTGTGCGGCGATTGTCGTGCCGCGAAAGCGACGCGCAACAAAAAAGTACCCAACGTTCCAATTGGTCGACGGATCTCTGACTTCCTGGTCGACCACCGCGAAGCCGGCGAGCTCATCGGCAACACGAACGATGTACGCATGGACGGTCGCATTCGCCCAGTAGGCTGCTTTGGGCTGCAATTGATAGAGACCATCATCACCAAACCTGACCTCACACCATTGGCTCAAGTCGTAGTTGTAGAACTGCATGAGATTCTCGATGCAGGGGAGATCCGCAGGCGTGGCGTTGATGAGAAGTGCTGTTGAATTCATGGATGTGTTCATACGAATAATGTGAGCGCCAACAAAAACGCCGACGTGATGCCGTCGGCGTTTTGTGTTGCAAGATTCACATGCGCTACCGAAGCCGCGTGACCAAATTACTTGGCCGCGAAGCTGCTGGCTTTTTTCCAACCACCGGGTGCGTCACTCTTTGGTGCAGGTGCCGGCAACGCTTTGCCAAAAAAGCCGGGCTTCGACGGGCTTGATTTGCTGAACGCTGGTTTGCCGAAGCTCGATTTCGAGAAGCTCGAACGCTTGTCGCCGTCTTTCGACCACGCACCGGCGTTGCCGCCTGCATTGCTATTGCTTCGTGGCGGGCCTTTGCGGTTGAACGTTTTGCCCGGCGGCTTGCGATCAAACACTTTTTGTTTTGGCTCAAGACCGTCGATGGTGATCACCGGAATCATTTGTGTGGTGAAGCGCTCGATCAATTTCACTTGGAAATTTTCACGAACGTTTGCCAGCGAAATCGCAATACCGCTGCGACCGGCGCGGCCGGTGCGGCCGATACGGTGAACGTAATCTTCAGCTTGGCGTGGCAAGTCAAAGTTGATGACGTGCGAGATGCCTTGCACGTCGATGCCGCGTGCGGCAACGTCGGTTGCAACCAAAACGCGCAGACGGCCACGCTTCAAGTTTTCCAACGTGCGGGTGCGTGCAGCTTGCTTCATGTCGCCGTGCAGCGCAGCGGCAGCGTGACCTTGGTTGATCAAATCGAGCGCCAAGTCATCGGCCGCGCGTTTGGTCGAGGTGAAGACGATGGCTTGCTGGATTTCAGTGTCGCGCAGGAGATGGTCTAGCAGGCGATTTTTGTGTGAGAGGTCGTCGGCGTAGAGCAATCGCTGTTCGATGTTCTCATGGCGCGTCTTGTGACCCGAGACGTCGATACGCACCGGGTTCTTCATCATGTTGCCGGCCATCGCGGTGATGTTGTTGTCGAGTGTGGCCGAGAACAACAGTGTTTGACGGTCGGCCGGAACCTTCGCCACAACCGCGTCGATGTCGTCTTTGAAGCCCATGTCGAGCATACGGTCGGCTTCGTCAAACACGAGCATCTGTACACGCGACAAATCAACACGGCCAGATTGCATTTGGTCAAGCAGGCGGCCGGGGGTGGCGACAAGAATATCGACACCCATTTTCAGCAAACGGTTTTGCAACGGATAGGGCATGCCACCAACGATGGAGACAGTGCGAACACGCTTCATCTTACGGCCATAGGTTTCGGTCGCTTTGGTGACTTGCATGGCGAGTTCACGGGTTGGTGTCAGCACCAATACGCGCGGGCCCGCACCTTTGTCACTCGGGGCAACTTTGTGCGGCTCGGCAAGCAATTGCAGTGCGGGCAACATAAAGGCGGCGGTTTTGCCGCTACCAGTTTGCGCGGAGACCAGCACATCGCTACCAGCCAGCACTTCGGGAATAGCGCGCATTTGCACATCGGTCGGATCGGTGTAACCGGTCATGGCGATGGCTTCGAGGAGGGCTTTGTTTAAGCCGAGTGTTTCAAATTTCATTTTCAACTTTCAATCGTGATGATTCCCCACACCATTGGCAGGGAGCATCGTTACGCGATACACAATGTTGCGAATCGCAAAAACGGCACAGCAAATACCAATGCGCTCCAGAAGGAGTCACGAAGGATCACGATTGAGAGAAGCTAATCGCGGATGATGCGCCAACACCGGCACCAACCTATATGCGATTCGACAGAGGCGGCGTCAGAACCAAAACGCAGCCCAAAAAGAGAAAAGCGGGGCGGGGGACGATGAACGTAGGTGCTACAAATTACGGTGGAATTACAGCGCTACGGGAGACAAACCCTGATGTGCTGCAATACACAACAACGATTATACGGGTTAGTGGCTGAAAAGGCTAGCAAGACGGTTTGAATCTTCAAATCGATAGCGTTTCGGTAGACGCCAGATAGTGGCAACCAAGAAACCTTTGTTGACGTACTTCTCCGGCCATTTTGGCCGAAACTACCCGCCGATTCTCGTGTTTTATGTTGATTGCCTCGTGGCCTTTGGACACCCCCGACGCGAATTCGTACGAACCGGCTCGGTTGTATTGTCTAATATCGGTCCTTCACCACTGATGACATTCACATGCCCGCACAAGCATCCAGCCCCCTACCGACCACGATGCGATTCATTACCGCACCAACCGCAGGTGCGCCGGAAGTGATGTCGTTGACCACCGGGCCGCTACCGGCATTTGGTCTGCACGACGTACTAATCAGGGTTAGCTACGCGGGCGTTAACCGACCGGACCTCGCGCAGCGGTCGGGCAACTACGCGCCGCCACCCGGTGCCTCGCCAATCATGGGATTAGAGGTTGCAGGCGAAATCGTCGCTCACGGTGAGAATGTGACACGCTGGAAAGTGGGCGACAAAGTTTGCGCCCTCACGCCGGGAGGTGGATACGCTGAATACTGCACCGCGCCGGCCACGCATTGCCTACCGATTCCGAATGGCCTGAGCATGCTTGAGGCGGCAGGTGTGCCTGAGAATTTCTTCACCGTCTGGGTAAACGTGTTTGACACCTGCCAGCTTAAGGCTGGTGAGAAATTTCTGGTGCATGGCGGCTCAAGCGGCATCGGTTTGACCGCTATCCAGTTAGCAAAATCGTTCAGTGCCGAAGTCTTCACAACCGTTGGCAACGACGACAAAGCCGCATTTTGTAAGAAAATCGGTGCGGATTATGTCTTCAATTACAAGATGCAGGACTGGATGGCAGAAATCGCCGCCATTACACAAAAAAAAGGCGTCAATGTCATCCTCGATATGGTCGGCGGCTCGTATATCGAAAAAAATCTGCGCTCACTCGCGCTCGAAGGGCGCTATTGCTTCATCGCATTTTTAGAAGGCGGTAAAGCAGAAGTCGATTTCCGGCCATTGATGATGAAACGCCAGACAATCACCGGCTCGACGCTACGTGCGCGACCGGATACGCAGAAGGCCGCGATCGCCGCAGCGCTTGAAGCTCGGGTGTGGCCGCTATTGGCCAGTGGCAAGGTAAAGCCGGTAGTTTACAAAACGTTTACGTTGGAACATGTGGTGGAGGCACATCGGTTGATGGAATCAAGTGTGCACATTGGCAAAATCATGTTGAAGGTGGCGGATTAGGTGTTCGGTTTACGCAAGCAAGCGTCCGCTCCAAGCCGTTGCCAATGTCTGGCTTGCCGGACTGCAAGTTGCTTTTTTGCGCCGAGACCACTGCATCGGCTTTCGCTTCGGGTAGTGCAACAGCCTTTCTGTTGGCTCAACAAAAATGAGTTTACAGAAAGGATGTTGTACGACCGTCAGGCGTGAGCATCCGCAAAACAAAAAAGCCAAGCATCTGCTTGGCTTTTGTCGATCCGCTTTCAAAAAAACTAAAACGGAATATCGTCGTCCATATCATCAAACTTCGCCGCGCCACCTTTACTCGGCGCGGGCTTTGCAGCGCCACCGCCGCTGGTTGCCGGACGTGAGGCATATTCTGGCGCGCCAGCAGAGCCTCCCGCATCTCCACCGCCCATGCCACCGCGTGAACCCAACATCTGCATCGAATCCGCAAGGACCTCTGTGGTGTATTTTTCGACACCATCTTTGTCCTGCCATTTACGCGTACGCAATTTACCTTCAACGTAAACCTGCGATCCCTTCTTCAAATATTCGCCGGCGATTTCCGCGAGCTTGCCGAAGAACGCCACACGATGCCATTCGGTTTGTTCCTGCTTTTCGCCGCTTTTATCTTTCCACTGAGACGTGGTAGCGATGGAAATGTTGGTAATCGCGCCGCCGTCGGGCATATAGCGGGTTTCCGGGTCGCGGCCAAGGTTGCCGACGAGAATAACTTTATTGACTGAGGCCATAACGTGTTTCCTTACATTAATGTGGAAAAACTGCACCCAATGCACTGAATGGAATTCTGGTTCGAAGACCAGCATTGCGTATCAAAAAATAGGTGCAGAACAGTGATGCGAACGAGTAATATAGCAGGTTGCTTTTTTTCGATGCGCGCCGATTTTTGCCGGCGAATCTGCTCATTAAAAGCGTGTTGAATCAACATCTCTTGATTCAATGATTTAGCCGAGAAAGTTCATCAAGCACGTTATGGATTACATCAAGATTCGCGGTGCACGGACGCACAATCTGAAGAACGTCAACCTCGATTTGCCGCGCCACTCGCTGGTGGTCATTACCGGCCTGTCGGGCTCCGGAAAGTCATCTCTCGCCTTTGACACCCTCTATGCAGAAGGACAACGTCGCTACGTCGAGTCATTATCCGCGTATGCCCGCCAGTTCTTGCAACTAATGGAAAAACCTGACGTCGATTTGATCGAAGGTTTATCGCCGGCGATTTCCATTGAGCAGAAGGCAACATCACACAATCCAAGATCGACAGTGGGCACGGTGACCGAGATCCACGACTACTTGCGCCTGCTCTTTGCCCGCGCCGGTACACCGTACTGCCCTGAGCACCAGCTCGCTTTAGAGGCACAAACTGTTTCGCAAATGGTGGATACGGTGCTGGCAATGCCTTTGGGTACAAAACTCATGCTTCTGGCACCTGCGATTGTCGGCCGCAAGGGGGAACACGTTGAACTCGTCGACGAGTTTCGCAGCCAAGGGTTTGTGCGTATGCGCGTTAACGGAAAAGTGATCGAGATCGACCAATTCCCAAAACTCGACAAACAAAAGAAACATACCATTGAGGTGGTCGTTGACCGCATCAAAACCGCGCCTGAGTTGAAGCAGCGTATTGCTGAATCTATCGAGACCTGTCTTCGTGTCGGCAACGGCAAAGCGCTCGCGGTCGACATGGATTCGGGCAAAGAACTACTGTTTTCGTCGAAGTTCTCGTGCCCGATCTGCGACTATTCGTTGTCGGAAATGGAGCCGCGACTATTTTCATTTAATAACCCGATGGGTGCCTGCCCAAGCTGCGATGGGTTGGGTGAGATTACTTTTTTTGATCCGAAGCGCATCGTCTCCTACCCTGGCCTGTCGCTGGCTGGTGGCGCGATCAAGGGATGGGACCGCCGCAACCAGTTTTACTTCCAGACGCTGATCGGATTAGCGGAACACTATCAGTTTGATATTGACAAGCCGTTCGACAAACTCACGCCTGAAGCGCAGCAGATTATTTTGTTTGGTTCTGGCAAAGACAAAATCCCGTTCAAGTATCCCGGCGAGCGGGGTAAACCCATCATTCGCGCTGACGTCTTTGAAGGTATCGTGCCCAATTTGGAGCGCCGCTATCGCGAAACCGATTCAATGGCGGTGCGCGAAGAACTGGCGAAATATATCTCAACCAAGGCCTGCCCCGAGTGCGCTGGTACGCGGCTGCGCAAGGAAGCGCGCAATGTCAAGGTTGGCGATAAGTCGCTTCATGAAATTTCGGCAATGGCGCTGAAGGAGTCAGCCCGCTGGTTTGCGGGCGTCAAGCTATCGACCCAAAAGATGGCCATTGCCGAGAAGATCATCAATGAGATCGCGGCACGCCTGCAATTTTTGAACAACGTCGGGTTGGACTATCTCTCGCTGGTGCGTTCGGCTGACACGCTGTCCGGCGGCGAGGCCCAACGTATTCGTCTCGCCTCCCAGATTGGCTCTGGCCTTACCGGCGTGATGTATGTGCTGGATGAACCATCCATCGGCTTACATCAGCGTGACAATGATCGCTTGCTGGAAACGCTAAAGCGCTTGCGCGACTTGGGCAACTCCGTCATTGTTGTTGAGCACGACGATGACGCCATCAATAGCGCCGACTATGTCGTCGACATGGGGCCGGGGGCGGGCGTGCACGGCGGCATGGTGGTGGCAGAGGGAACACCAGCACAAATCAAGAAATCGTCGCAGTCGCTCACTGGCCAGTATCTCTCCGGCAAAAAGCGCATCAGCATGCCCAAGTCGCGCTTTAAGTTGGACAAGACGAAGCAGCTCGTCATCAAGGGTGCCCGCGGCAACAACTTGAAAAATGTGACACTCGAATTGCCGGTCGGTGGCATGATTTGTATCACTGGTGTATCGGGCTCTGGGAAGTCGACGCTCATCAACGATACCCTTTACAAAACGGTCGCACACCATCTTTATGCCTCAACAAATGATCCAGCCCCCTTCGATTCAATTGAAGGTCTTGACCATTTTGATAAGGTGATTTCGGTTGATCAATCGCCGATTGGCCGCACGCCACGCTCCAACCCCGCCACCTACACAGGCTTGTTTACGCCGATTCGTGATTTGTTTTCGTCGGTCCCGGAAGCACGCGCACGCGGTTATGGCCCAGGCAGATTTTCATTTAACGTTAAAGGTGGTCGTTGCGAGGCCTGCCAGGGTGATGGCGTGATCAAAGTGGAGATGCATTTTCTGCCAGACGTGTATGTGCCATGTGACGTGTGCCACGGCAAACGTTATAACCGCGAGACCCTAGAGGTCCATTACAAGGGCAAGAACATCACCGAAGTATTGGCGATGACGGTTGAAAACGCCTTTGAGTTTTTTAAGCCTGTGCCAGTGGTTGCGAAAAAACTGCAGACGCTGCTGGATGTTGGACTGGGCTACATTCGGCTTGGTCAAAGCGCCACAACTCTCTCGGGCGGGGAGGCGCAGCGCGTAAAACTCTCGCTAGAACTCTCTAAACGCGATACCGGCAAAACACTTTTCATTCTTGACGAGCCAACCACGGGATTACATTTCGCCGATATTGATTTGTTGTTGAAGGTATTGCACCGACTGCGTGATCACGGCAACACGGTTGTCGTCATCGAACATAATCTTGACGTGATTCGAACGGCCGATTGGGTTATCGAGTTGGGACCGGAAGGCGGCGATGGTGGCGGCATGATCCTATGTGAGGGGCCGCCGACGATAATTGCGCAGCATAAGACAAGTTACACGGCGAAGTATCTTCGGCCAATGTTGGGCTTGAACGTCAGTAAACCTCTAGGCGTACCGAAGAAAACGGCAAATGCCTAGATTTGTCGGGCATTTTCGAGTATTTTGGCCCCAAACAGCCTGCCACTGCTCGCGTTTAAGAATTCAAACCTTATGAGTCCTCGCGAACTGTTACTCGATAGTTTTCGTGCCGCATTAGCGGCCGCCGATCCACTTCAAATCGTGCCGAAGCACCTGCCGACGCCACCAATATCTGGCAAAACCATCGTCGTTGGCGCGGGCAAAGCAGCCGCAGCGATGGCCAAGGCGGTTGAGGATAACTGGCCGCTCACAGCCGATCTGCAAGGGCTGGTGATTACGCGATATGCGCACGGTTATGCAAATGCCGCGAGCCTGAATCGAATCCGCGTTGTGGAGGCCGGCCACCCTGTTCCGGACGATTCCGGCGAACGCGCCGCCCAGCAGATTCTCGACCTCGCCCGTTCCGCGCAACCCGAAGACCTGTTTCTGGTTCTTATCTCAGGCGGAGGTTCGAGCCTGCTGTCGTTGCCAGCGGGCGAAGTCACGATGGCAGACCTCAAGGCGGTGACAAGAGCGCTGCTCAGCAGCGGCGCGCCAATCCAGGAAATGAACATGGTGCGCAAACATCTCTCGGCCATCCAGGGCGGGAGGCTGGCTGCGGCAACATCCGCCCGAGTTGTTACGCTGATTGTTTCCGACGTGACGGGCGACGATCCATCGGCGATTGCCTCCGGCCCAACGGCGCCAGACCTCTCCACCTATCAAGATGCACTCGACATCCTCAACCGCTATCACATCATGCCACCGATTTCGATTGCAAGGCATCTGTCGAAAGGTGCGCGCGGCGAGATGGCTGAAACACTGAAGCCCGCCGACCCGGTCTTTTGCCGTGTTGACAATCGTGTGATCGCGACCGCCTATCAAAGTCTTTCCATGGCGGCGGCTTTTTTCCAGCAGCATGGCATTACGCCCATGATCTTGGGCGATAGCGTTACCGGTGAGGCTCGCGAAGTCGCAAAAGTCTATGCCGCGCTGGCGCGGCAGATTCAACAGCACTATCATCCACTCAAACCGCCGGTCGCACTGATCTCTGGTGGCGAATGTACGGTTACACTGGCACCGGGAAATCAGGGGCGAGGTGGGCGGTGTTCCGAGTTTTTGTTGTCGCTGGCGATCAGTCTGGACGGGCTACAGCATGTAGCGGCGATCGCCTGTGATACCGATGGCATCGACGGCTCCGAGCAAAACGCCGGCGCCATTCTCACCGATCAGTCACTGCCGCGCGCGCGCGCCATGGGGCGGAACGCTCAACAACTACTTGATGCCAACGATGCATTTGGATTCTTTGCGCCGCTGGGCGACCTGGTGGTCACTGGGCCTACGCGTACCAACGTCAACGACTATCGCGCCATTCTGGTTTTCTGATCGCCCTCGGAGCCCGCGTTTAACGCGTTGGCACCACGTGCCATCGGCCTTGTAGATCCACACGCGGTGCCAGTACGCCCCGGCCAGACGACCACTTGGCGATACTCTTTCGGTGATGCCGGTACTCGACATAGAGACATGCCTACGATGGCGAATGATGGCTGGCGCTAGCCCCGCTAGCGCTGCCGGGCAGCTCTAGACGACTGTAGCGTAGATCGACGTTTTTGAGGGATAAACATGAAATTCCGAATCATGGTGGTCGATGATCATGCGATTGTGTTGCATGGGGTAACACAACTCATCAACAGCTCACCAGACCTAGAAGTGACAATGCAAGCCCAGTCCGCAGAGTCCGCCCTGGCGATTCTGGCGTCCCATCCGTTGCCTGACTTGGTTGTTACGGATGTTTCCCTGCCGGGGCTGTCTGGATTTGACCTGACCAAAACACTTACAGCGCAACATCCGAACTAGCCGATCTTAATCTTATCGTTGCATGAGGAAATGGTGCATGGCGAGCGGGCGTTTCGAGCGGGCGCAAAAGGCTACCTCACTACGCAAGAACCAACCGAGAAAGTCATGTTTGCAATCCGCCGCATCCTTGGCGGGGAGAGATACCTCAGTGAACGCATGCAGTCACTACGTAACCGTCCGCCCAAGGCCGTTGTATCGTAGCTCTGGCTGAACGGACAGACTACGTGTCCACGTAGATAGCAACGTGGACACGTAGGTGGAGAGATGAGCGAAGACGGGAAGACGGATGAGAGCCTTGCGGGTGAGGCGTGCAGGCTGCTGAGCCGCGAAGAACTGATTGTTGGGCACAAGGAAGACGGTCGCGCGGTGTGTTGTCGCTGACGGCAAATTGACCCATCTGCCGGAATTCGGTTGACCCAGCCAAAGCGCTCGTGAGCCGCTAGCTACAATTCGGATGAGCCTGTTTAGGGTGGGTCAGTCAAAATCGGTAGCCTGGGTCAACAACTCATCGGCATCAACAGCCTGGAGACCAGCGTGCTTCGGCGCTACGTCGCTACGTCATGCAAAACAATCGCGATATGGCTAAACACGCCGGCTTGGTGCTCGTCGCTCAAAGAAATGGCGGCGCTGGAAAATCACGCGGAATCGCGTTGTTATCAGTGCTTTGGAGAGCTCACAAGTTTGTAACAATCGGCCAGAAGCCGCGGTACGCAACACTCTTCCATTCTTGGTCAGAGCCTCATTGCGATAGCCTCACGAAGCCGCTCCTAACGGCTGCGGCGAAAAGAGACGGCGAACACCGATAAAAGAGTGTCTCCCCGGCGGAGGCCGGGGCTCAAGTTTGCCCTTCCGTGTCGACGATGCGACTTGGATCCCGGCGCAGTTGCGTCACTAAGCCGGGATGACAGGCGGAGGGTAGTGCCTCGTCGGGCAGAGTCAAACTGCTCTGGGTCAATAGCCATTGCACCGGCGCACTCGCCCTCGCGCACTCTCGACCGGAGCCAGCGAACGTTCGCTATCGGGAAACCGCAATAGCCACTTTGGGTCAGGAGTGAAGGTTCCCGCTAGAAAAAATGGTCATTGCCGCAACCAATTACAGGTTGGCGCGCAGAATTCAGGACTCGTTAGCGATAGTCAAAAAAATACCGCGCCTCAGCGCGGTATTTTTATCACGTGTGGAAAACTATTTTCGGAATTGAAAAATGGTGTCTGAAAATCATCTAGCTGGCCTCCCGCTGCCGAGGGGCAGCGGGGATAAAGTGAGTTTGCGAACTTACCTTTATCAACGGAGGCCAAGATGAAATATAGCGCGATTGATTTGCATTCG
>Ga0315907_10000403_pt1 | contig 63012 bp, 63 predicted proteins | sample LakEriMetagenome_3_FD_203525 | JGI IMG/M metagenome (GOLD analysis project Ga0315907, IMG submission 203525) | Freshwater fungal communities from buoy surface, Lake Erie, Ohio, United States - Buoy 12 MA123 | ecosystem: Environmental > Aquatic > Freshwater > Lake > Lake biofilm | place: USA... | reverse complement strand
CGGCTTGCGCTTGAATTGCCGGTTGGCCGTGAACGGCATCCACAAGGCTTCGAGATTGTTGGGATCGACCGGCAAGGAAGCGGCAGACATCGCTTGTACTCTCCTGGTATGGCCGATGGCGGGACCAGCGGGCCAAGCCAACCCTAAATCCGTCTGAGCCCCAATTGTAAGAGCTAAATCTAATGGTAAATTGACGTTTCTGTATAGTGAGGATTTGATAATAATTTTAGTTTAATTGAATATTCCACTTGCTTTCGATTTGCCTCTAATTTTAAAATAATTTTATGGTCGCCGCCTCCAATCTTGTCTTGCTGCCGCCGCCCAGCGCTCGCCAAAGCGACGGGCCGCGCATCGACGATTCCGCCCAACGCCGCAAAACTGCGCCCAACAACGACAATAATGCGGGCTTCACCGACAATTTTGCGGCGTCCGCCGCCGGCGCCGAGAGTTTTTCGTCGCGCCAACGGTCGCGGGCACGGAGTTTCGCCGATGAACTGGTCGGCGAAAGCGGTCGCGCTTCGGGTGCTTTGACCTTCGCGACCCAGCGCATCGCTCAGGAACGGCTGCGGAGCGGCGCTTACGTCGAAAACTGGCGCCAAGCAACGGCCGCCTACGCCCAGACCGCGCGCAACGCCGAACAAAATATGGGCGGCGTGCGCGCCTAGAAATCCGCGCTTCAAACTGCTATCGACACGTCCTGTTCGACGAAAGGACAAGACGATGGCGTTTGCGACGATGTGGGAGTTGCTGCAGAACGGGGCCGACGGCAGCCCGGCTTTGGGTGCGCCCGAAACGACTGCGCTGTCCTTCAAGGATCTGCGCGCCCTTGCCGCCGACACGGTGGCCACCCTCAATCGCATGGGCATTGGCCGCAACGACCGCGTTGCGATCGTGTTGCCCAACGGACCGGAGATGGCGGCGGCCTTCTTGTGCGTCGCTGCAGGTGCGACGACAGCGCCCTTGAACCCCGCCTATCGCCAGGAAGAGTTCGAGTTCTACATCGCCGACCTCAAATCCAAGGCCGTGATCGTGCAGACGGGCGACGACACCCCCGCGCGTGCCGCAGCCGCCAAGCTCGGCGTGCCGCTGATCGAGCTTGCACCGCAGCGCGATCGCGGGGCCGGTGCATACACGCTTTCGTCGAGCCTTGCCGGCACGGCCGCCACGCCGGGCTTTGCGGCCGCCGACGATGTCGCCCTCATTCTGCATACCTCGGGCACCACCTCGCGGCCGAAGATCGTGCCGCTGTCGCAGTCGAACATCTGCGCTTCGGCGCGGCATATCGGCGCCACGCTCGACCTCAAGGGCCACGATCGCTGCCTCAACATCATGCCGCTGTTCCACATCCACGGACTCATCGCAGCTGTGCTGTCGTCTTTGGCGGCCGGCGGCCAGACCGTGTGCACGCCGGGCTTCAACGCGCTCAAATTCTTTGCCTGGCTCGATGAGGTCGCCCCCAGCTGGTACACGGCAGTACCCACCATGCACCAGGCGATCCTCACGCGCGCCGAGCGCAACAAGGAAAGCCTTGCCAAAGCCAAGCTCCGCTTCATCCGTTCGTCGTCGGCCTCGTTGCCGCCGCAGGTGATGCAAGCGCTCGAAGAGACTTTCGGCTGCCCCGTCGTCGAAAGCTACGGGATGACCGAAGCCGCCCACCAGATGGCCTCGAACCCGCTGCCGCCGCGCGCGCGCTTTGCGGGCTCGGTCGGCATTGCGGCGGGCCCGGAAGTGCGCGTGATGGACGAAGAGGGCAATCTCCTCGGGCCCAACACGCTCGGCGAAATCGTGATCCGCGGCCCCAACGTGACCAAGGGCTACGAAGCCAACCCCGACGCGAACCTGAAGGGCTTCGCCAACGGCTGGTTCCGCACCGGCGACCAGGGCACGCTCGACGACCAGGGCTATCTGCGCATCACGGGGCGCCTCAAAGAACTCATCAACCGCGGCGGCGAAAAAGTGAGCCCGCTCGAAGTCGACGAGGTGGTGATGGACCATCCGGCCGTGCAGCAGGTCGTAACCTTCGCGATCCCGCACGACAAGCTCGGCGAAGAAGTGGGGGCCGCCATCGTGCTGCGCGAAGGCGAGACCGCGACTGAACGCGACATCCGCGACTTCGCCGCCAAGCGCCTCGCCGACTTCAAAGTGCCGCGCAAGGTCGTGTTCCTCGCCGAAATCCCGAAGGGGGCCACCGGCAAACTTCAGCGCATCGGCTTGGCCGAGAAGCTGGGGTTGGGCAAATGAGCCGCGTTCTGATCTTCGGCGCCGGCGCCATCGGCGGCTATATGGGCGTGATGATGGCCAAAGCCGGCGCGCGCGTAACGTTCTTCGCGCGTGGTGCTCACCTTGCGGCCATGAAGGAAAACGGCATCAAGCTGATTTCCGAGGGCACTGAAACCGTGATCCGCGACGCGGTCTTCACCGACGATCCGGTCGAAGCAGGCCCGCAGGATTTTGTCGTGGTCGCCCTCAAGGCGCACGGGCTCATCGCGGCTGCCCCGCAGATCGCCAAGCTTTTGGCGCCCGAGACCGCCATCGTCACGGCGATGAACGGCGTGCCCTACTGGTATTTCTACAAACACGGCGGCCCGCACGACGGGGCGCGCCTCAAATCGGTCGACCCGGACGGCAAGCTTTGGGACACGCTTGCGCCCGAGCGCGTCATCGGCTGCATCGTCTATCCGGCCGCCAACATCCTCGCCCCCGGCGTCATCGAGCACACCTATTCCAACCGCTTTACGCTGGGCGAACCCGACGGCACAAAATCCGCGCGAGCGACCAAGCTCAGCGAGATCTTGATCGCAGGCGGCCTCAAAGCGCCCGTGCGCCCAAAGATCCGCGACGACATGTGGGTGAAGCTGTGGGGCAACCTCACTTTCAATCCCGTGTCCGCACTGACGGGTGCCACACTCGACGTGATCACGGGCGATCCCGAGACACGCAGTGTGGCGCGCGCGATGATGCTGGAAGCGCAGGCCGTCGGCGAAGCGCTCGGCATTCGCTTCGGCATCGACGTCGAAAAACGCATCGACGGGGCAAGTGAAGTAGGGGCGCACAAGACCTCGATGCTGCAGGATCTCGAAGCCAAGAAGCCCATGGAAATCGATGCGCTTCTGGGGGCCGTCGTCGAGATGGGCGATCTTACGGGCCACGCCATGCCGATCTGCCGCGCTGTGCTGGGCCTTGTGCGCCAGCGCGCGCGCGTTGCCGGCGTCTACTAGACCCCGCATCATGGCCGTCGAATCGCCGTGCGTGAATGTTTGCAAGCTCGATGCACACCGCGTGTGCATCGGCTGCGGGCGCAGCGTGGCCGAAATCCGCGACTGGAAAGCGTCGAGCGACGGTGCCAAGCGCCGCATCGTCGAGCGCATTCGGCGCCAGGGCTATCCGCGCCCCGACGCCGCACTGGCGATAACGGAATCGCAATCCTAGGGTCATAAGTTTGCCATGCTCGAGCGCTACGCCTCCAGGTCTCGACAACAATCGAACCCGGAGTGATTCGCATGCGCAAGATCCTCGTCACCGCTTCCGTCCTCGCGCTGATTTCGAGCGCTGCCCTTGCCGACCAGAAATTTCCGGCGACCCTCGCAGGCCACGCCTTGCTGCCTGCCAACACGATGGTGCCGGCCCCCGCCGACGCGCCGGACATGCTGAAGACGTCCGGCAAATTCGCCGGCCCCGGCAATCTGCGCAATGAGCGCCTCGCGAGCGTGCCCGGCACGACGGGAACGCCCGCCGCAAGCCGCCCGACGGGCCTCTCCTTCCCGTTCCAGGGCCAGCCTGTGCAGGGCTTCTCCGGCATCAAGCGCATCGGCGACGGCAGCTACTGGACGCTCACCGACAACGGCTTCGGCAGCAAAGTGAACTCGCCGGACGCGATGCTGATGTTCCATCGCATCCGTCCCAACTTCCAGACCGGCGCGGTCGAGCGCCTCGAAACGATTTTCCTGCACGACCCCGACAAGTTGCTTCCCTTCCCGATTGCGACCGAGTCGACCGCAAAGCGCTATTTGACCGGGGCCGATCTCGATCTCGAATCGATCCAGCCGATCGGCGACTCGTTCTTTTTCGCCGAAGAATTCGGCCCGTACCTCGTGCGCACCGACCGTCAGGGCAAGGTTACCGGCTTCTGGCCGACCGAACTCGACGGCAAGCCCGTGCGCTCGCCCGACAATGCCTGGAACCGCACGCCGGGCCTGCCGGGCGGGGCGTACGAGTTCAACCTGCCGCGCTCGAAGGGCTACGAAGGCATGGCCGCGTCGCCCGACGGCAAGTTCCTCTACGCGATGCTCGAAGGGCCGGTCTATGCGGACGGCAAACCCGAAATGGTCGACGGGCGCGAGTTCCTGCGCGTGATCGAGTTCGACGTCGCCGCGTCCAAATGGACCGGCCGCAGCTTCCGCTACGTGCTCGAAGCCAACGGCTTGGCCATCGGCGACTTCAACATGATCGACGCCAACCGCGCGCTTGTGATCGAACGCGACAACGGCGAAGGCGATCCGGCGCGCGCGTGCCCGCAGGGGCAAAATGCGCCCACCTGCTTCGCCACGCCTGCACGCCTCAAGCGCGTCTATGTCGTGAGCTTCGAGGGTGTCGCGTCGGGTGCCTCGTTGCGCAAACTCGGCCATATCGATCTCATGGATATCGCCGATCCGCGCAATCTCGCACGCCAGGGCGGGGCGAACGGCAAGTTCACCTTCCCGTTCTTCACGATCGAGAACGTGGATGTGGTCGATGCCGAGCACATTATCGTCGGCAACGACAACAATCTGCCCTTCTCGGCCGGCCGTTCGCTCGACAAGGCCGACGACAACGAAGTGATCCTGCTGCGCGTACCCGAACTGCTGAGCGCGCGCTAAGGCCCCGACCCCTAACGGCTCTCGCGCGGCGTGAAGCTACGCGCAGAGCCGTACTGGGGCGGCCATGGCATTTTGTAACCCTGCTCGTAGGCGGCGTGGCGCGTCCAGTAGGGATCGTAGAGATGGGCGCGCGCGAGCACGCACAGATCGGCCCGCCCCGCCGCAAGGATCGTGTTGCAGTCCGCCCACGAGGAGATGTTGCCGACCGTCATTGTCGGCACATCGGCCTCGAAGCGCACGCGGTCCGAGAATGGAGTCTGGAAAAGGCGCCCATAGACGGGCTTGTCGTCGGCAACCGTCTGGCCAGCCGACACGTCGATGATGTCGGCCCCGTGCGCCTTCAGGCGCTTGGCGATTTCGACGGCGTCTTCGGGCGTATTGCCGCCCTCTTTCCAATCGACCGCCGAGATGCGCACCGATATCGGCCGCTCGGCAGGCCAAACGCTGCGCACCGCATCGAACACTTCGAGCGGGAAGCGTAGGCGGCCGTCGACATCGCCGCCATATTCGTCGGTGCGAACATTCGTGAGCGGCGACAGGAAACTCGCGAGCAGATAACCGTGCGCCATGTGCACTTCGACGAGGTCAAAACCCGCTTCGAGCGCGTAGCGTGTGGCTTGGACGAAGTCGGCCTTGACCGCATCCATGTCGGCGCGGTCCATCGCCTTGGGCGTCTGGCTGTCTTTTTTGTACGGCAGAGCGGAAGCCGACAAAAGCGGCCAATTGCCGTCCGGCAAAGGCTGGTCGATGCCCTCCCAGGCCTTGCGCGTCGAGCCTTTGCGGCCCGCATGTGCGAGCTGCACGCCGATCTTGGCCGGCGAGTTCGCGTGCACAAAATCGACCGTGCGCTTCCACGCCGCGACATGTTCGGGCGCATAGAGCCCCGCACAACCCGGCGTGATGCGGCCATCGGCACTCACATCCGTCATCTCGGTCATCACGAGCCCCGCTCCGCCCAAAGCGCGGCTGCCGAGATGTACAAGATGCCAGTCGCCCACAAGCCCGTCTTCGGCCGAATACTGGCACATGGGCGACACGACGATGCGGTTGGGCAGCGTGAGACTGCGCAGTTTCAACGGCACGAACATCGGCGGCGTTTCGGCAGCTGCGCCATGACGGACCGCGAACGCCGCGTCGACTTTGGCCACAAGGCTCGCGTCGCGCAGTTTGAGATTGGCATGCGTGATGCGCATCGAGCGCGTGAGCATCGACATCGCAAAATCGAGCGGTGCGAGCTTGCCTGCGTAGCGCTCGGTCTCTTCGAACCATTCGAGGCTCACTTGCGCTGCGCGCTGGATCGCTTCGGTCTGCGGCTTGCGCTCGGCCTCGTAGGCGGCAAGTGCTTGCGGCACGCTTTTGTGGCGCTTGACCGCATCGGCAAGCGCGATCGCGTCTTCCATCGCAAGCTTGGTGCCCGAGCCGATCGAGAAATGCGCGGTGTGCACGGCGTCGCCCATCAGCACGACATTGTCGAACGACCATTTGGCGCAGCGCACGGTCGGGAAGGTGCGCCAGATCGAGCGGTTGGCGACGAGGCGATGTCCGGCGAGCTCTTCGGCAAACAGGTTTTCGCAGAAGGCCAAAGTTTCGGCTTCCGAGGCGACGTCGAGTCCCGCCTTCTTCCAGGTCTCTTCTGTGCACTCGACGATGAAGGTCGAGTTCGTCGCGTCGTATTGGTAGGCATGCACGCGGAACAGGCCCGTCGCATGCGGCTTGAAATGGAACGTGAAGGCCGGATGCGGGCGCGTGGTGCCGAGCCACACGAATTTGTTGCGCCGCCAATCGAGCGTGGGCTGCAGGCGGTCGGCGTATTTGGCGCGAATGCCGGAATTGACGCCGTCGGCCGCCAGGATCAGATCAGCGTCGGGAAAATCGCTTGGGTCTTTGGCTTCCGTCTCGAACGCGATGCGCACGCCGAGGCTCGCCGCACGGCGCTGCAGGATCTCGAGCAGCTTCTTGCGCGCCATCCCTGAGAAACCATGCCCGGCCGAGGTCACGACAGCGCCGCCGTAATGGATGTCGATATCCGTCCAGTGCGAAAACGCGCGCGTGATCTCGGCGTAGCTCTCCGGATCGGCGGCGGCGAAATTGCCGAGCGTTTCGTCCGAGAACACGACGCCGAAGCCGAACGTGTCGTCCGGCCGGTTGCGCTCGACGACGAGAATGTCGTGCGACGGATCGGCCTTTTTGGCCAGGATGGCGAAATAGAGCCCCGCCGGTCCGCCGCCGATGCTGACGATTTTCATGGCCTGTAACTCCGGGTCGCTGCGCCTCTAAGGAATTACTTTAGACCTAAAATATCTCCAGCGGAAGCCCCCCGCGCTGCTGCAGCGCCGCAATGCCGTCCCACAGCAGCTTGGCACCCGTCAGCAGCAGGAAGACGTTGCACCAGAAGAAAAACGGCTTTTCAGGCACGCGCGCATGCAGCCAGATGCCGAGCGCCATGCCAAGCGGCGCAAGCGGCAGAAGTACAAGGCTCGTGGCCAGGTTCTCGAACGAAAACAGGCCGAGAAAGATGAACGGCCCGAGCTTCATGGCGTTGATCGCCGCGAAGAACACGACCGTGGTCGCCACGAAGGCGGTTTTGTCGAGCCGCAGCGGCAGCAGATAGACCTGCAAAGGCGGCCCGCCGGCGTTGGCGACGAAGCTCGTCACACCCGAAACGGCCGACCAGAAGATGCCCTTGGGCCAGCTCGGCCCTTGCGCCGGGGCGGCCCGCCCGATCGCCGCCACGATCCAATCGTTGGCGGTGAAGATTACGGCGACAGCGCCGACGATCACGCGCACCCAGGCCTCGTCGAGATGCTCGAAGGCGAGATAGCCGAAGGCCGTGCCGAGCACGGCGCCCAGCATCAGGATCTTCATGTGCCCGCGCGCATATTGGGTGCGGTACTTCCACATGCCGATCGCGTCCATGACCATCAGCAACGGCAGCATTATCGCGGCCGCCTGGGGCACGGGGATTGCGAGCGCCATCAAAGGCACGCCCATCGAGCCCATGCCCGACCCGAAACCGCCTTTGGAGATGCCGACGACCAGGAACGCCGGGATGGCCAGCGCGTAGAAGAACCAGTCGGTCAGCACGAAATCAGACTTTCCAGTCGGGATCTGGCACGGTCTGGAAGACCGAGCGCAAACCCTCGGACCAGCGGCGGCGAATGTCGGAGAGATAGACGTCCTTTTCGTCGAGCCGGCGGCGCACGGCCAAGCGGCATTCGTCGCGCCGCACGATCGCGATGTCGACCGGCAAGCCCACCGACACGTTTGAGCGCAGCGTGGAATCCATAGAGATCAGCGCGCATTTGGCCGCTTCGTTGAGCGTGGTCTTGCCCATCACGACGCGGTCGAGGATGGGCTTGCCGTATTTGGTTTCGCCGATCTGGAAATAGGGCGTTTCGGCCGAGGCTTCGATGAAATTGCCGGCCGAGTAGATCTGGAACAGGCGCAGGCGGCGGCCCTTGAGCTGGCCGCCGAGGATGAGCGAGATCGAAAACTCGCTGCCCTGCTCCTTGAGGCGGTCGGCATCGAGATCGTAGATCTCGCGCACCGCCCGTCCCACGAGCCGTGCCGCCTCGAACATCGAGGGCACGTTGGCAAGCGTCTCGGTGCGGTCTTTGCCCATGCCTTCGGTCAGCAGATTGACGACCGACTGCGAGACCGCGAGATTGCCCGCCGTCAAAAGCACGAGGCAGCGCTCGCCTGGATTTTCCCAGACATGCATCTTGTTGAAGACCGCGACATGGTCCACGCCCGCATGCGTGCGCGAATCCGAACACAGAACGAGCCCGTCTTCGAGCAGCAATCCGACACCGTAGGTCATTGGAGTTTCGCTCCCGCATCGGCGCGCTTTGCGCGCCTGGAAATTTGACGCCTAGAAATCCAGGCCGAAATCTTTGGCGATCGCCTTGCCGATTTCGGCGTTGTTCTCCACGACTTCCGTCAGGAACTCGTGCAGACCCTGCTTGTTGACATTGTCGATCGTCTCGAATCGCAGGCGATTATACATCTGGTCGGCCAGCCGCGCCGACACATAGTCGCGCCCGAACATTTCGCGCAGCTCGTCGAGCAGGCGCGTGAGCTCGCGGAAGCACGAGCGCAGCGAACGCGGCATGTCCTCGCGCAACACCAGCAGTTCGGCCACGCGACGCGGCACGATCGCGTCGCGATAAAGGCGCCGATAGGCCTGGAAAGCCGAGACCGAGCGCAGCAGGGCGCCCCATTGGTAGTAGTCCACCGCCCCGCCCACGTCGCGCGTCGAGGGCAGCAGCACGTGGTATTTGACGTCGAGCAGGCGGGCGGTCGCGTCCGCGCGCTCGAGGAAGGTGCCCACGCGCACGAAGCGGTAGGCGGCATCGCGCGTCATCGTGCCGTAGCCCACACCGCGAAAGAGGTGGCTGCGCTCCTTGACCCAATCGAAAAACGCACGCAGGCCCATTGCCTCGATCTTGGCGTAGTCGAGGGCGCGCATCTCGAGCCAGGTCGCGTTCAGCGCCTCCCACATCTCGGTCGTGATTTGCGTGCGCATCGCGCGCGCGTTTTCGCGCGCACTCCACAAGGCCGAACGGATCGAGGAGGGATTGTCGGCGGCAAGCGCCAGAAACTCGATCACGTTGCGCGCGTCGATCTTCTTGCCCGTCTCCTTGAACGGCGCTTCGCAGCCCGCCACCACGAGGGCCGGTTCCCACTGCGTTTGCTGCGAATAGGCATCGGTCGCGGTCAGCGACATGCGGTAGGAGACGTCGAGCAGGCGCGCCGTGTTTTCGGCGCGCTCCATGTAGCGGGACATCCAGTAGAGCGAGTCGGCGGCGCGCGAAAGCATGGCTATTCCTCCAGCACCCAAGTGTCTTTGGTGCCGCCGCCTTGAGAGGAATTGACGACGAGCGAGCCTGCGCGCAAGGCCACGCGCGTGAGGCCGCCAGGCACGAGTTTCACGTCCTTGCCGACCAGCAGATAGGGCCGGAGATCGACATGGCGCGGCGCCACCCCTTCGTCGACGAAGGTGGGGCAGGTCGACAGCGCCAACGTGGGCTGGGCGATGTAGTTGTCGGGGTTGGCGAGGATGCGCTGGCGGAAATCCTCGATCTCGGCCTTGGTCGATTTGGGGCCCACGAGCATGCCGTAGCCGCCCGAGCCGTGCACTTCCTTGACCACGAGCTCGGGCAGATGCTCGAGGGTATATTTGAGATCGTCTTTGTTGCGCAGCGTGTAGGTCGGCACGTTGGCGAGCTTGGGCTCCTCGCCCAGATAGAAGCGCACCATCTCGGGCACGTACGGATAGACCGATTTGTCGTCGGCAACGCCCGTGCCGACCGCATTGGCGAGATTGACGTTGCCGCGGCGATACGCGTCGAACAGGCCGCGCACGCCCAAGACGCTCTCGGGATTGAAGGCGGCAGGGTCGATGAACGCATCGTCGAGGCGCCGATAGATCGTATCGACGCGCTTGGGGCCGGCGACCGTGCGCATATAGACGAAACCGTCGTCCACGAACATGTCCTGGCCTTCGACCAGTTCCACGCCCATCTGCTCGGCCAGGAACACGTGCTCGAAATAGGCCGAGTTGTAGGCGCCCGGCGTCATCACCACGACGGTGGGCTCGTCTTTGTTGAGGCAGTTTTCCGGCGGGAGCGAGCGCAGCGATTTAAGGAGCTCGTCGGGATAGTGGCCCACGGGGCGCACGCGGTTGTAGCTGAAGAGCTCGGGGAAAAGCCGCATCATCGCTTCGCGGTTTTCGAGCATGTAGGACACGCCCGACGGCGTGCGCGCATTGTCTTCGAGCACGTAGAACTGGTTTTCGGACACGCGCACCACGTCGATGCCCGCGATATGCGTGTAGACGTTGCCGGGCAGCGCGACGCCGATCATCTCGGGCCGGTACTGCGAATTGGCGACGACCAGATCCTTCGGGATCTTGCCCGCGCGCACGATGTTCATGCCGTGATAGACGTCGTAGAGAAACGCGTTGAGGGCGCGTACGCGCTGCACAAGCCCTTCGGACAAAGCCTGCCACTCGGCACCTGTGATCACGCGCGGAATGAGGTCGAACGGGATCAACCGCTCGGGATCCCCGCCTTCGCCGTAGACCGCGAAGGTGATACCGAGACGGCGGAACAGCAGATCGGCCTCGCGGCGCTTGGCGTCGGTCTGGCTTGCCGGCATGCGCTCGAGCCACCCCGCCAGTTCCGCGTAGGCCGCCCGGACCGTGCCGTCGGCGGCACTCATCTCGTCGAAAGCGACCCCTGCCGAGGACTGCGTCTGCCTCACTCCATCCTCCTTGGCTTCCCCACCGCTGCAAGCGCTGGTCGCCGCGTATCATGCAACGTCCAGACCAGACTTTGGCAATTCGGCCAGGGCTTTGCAACCGATGGAATCGTCCAAAAGGATGGGCTAGGGTCCCGCTTTCGCGAATTGCCACAAAAGAGGCCGTTTTGGATTCGTTTTCGCAGGCAGCCCTCGGGGCTGCGGTCGGTTATGCCGTCGCCGGGCGGCGTTTGGGCCGGCGCGCCATCGCTTTCGGCGCACTGGCCGGCACCATCCCCGATTTCGACAACGTCGCTTTGATGCTGACCGACGGTTGGGCCGAATGGCGCCACCATCGTGGACTCACGCACGGGCTGTTTTTCGCCCCCGTGATGGGGCCGCTGCTGGGCTGGATCGTATGGCGCATGCACAACCGCACCAAGCCCTTCGAGCCGGCCGGCAGCCACGATGCGGCCCCTGCCTGGATGGCGCTGTTCTTCTTCGCGCTCGTAACCCATCCGCTGCTCGATTTCTTCACGATCTACGGGACCCAGCTGCTGGCCCCGTTCGACACGACGCGCTTTGCCGTACCCGGCCTCGGCATCATCGATCCCGGCTACACGCTGCCGCTGTTCGCGGCATTGATCGTCGCCCTTTGGCGCCCGCGCGCCGGGCTCTCGTTCCTCGCCGTTTTTGCGGCCCTCTTTGCGACCAGCGCCTATCTGTTCTACGGCATCTCGAACAACGCCAAGGTCGAAGCCCGTGCGCGCGCTCAGCTTGTCGCCGAAGCGGTGCAACCTGCAGACGTGCGCGTCTACACGACGATTTTCCAGCCCTGGCTGCGCCGCATCGTCGTGGACGAGCCCGAGGGCGCGCGCGTCGGCTTTGCAACGGCGGACCAGAAAGACGCGATCGCGTGGCTGTGCTTCGTGCGTCCCCAACATCCGGCGATCGACGTCGCTTTGGCGACCCCGGAAGGCAAGCTGTTTGCTTGGTTTGCGATGGGCGAGGTGTGGCCGAGCCTTGCTGCAGCCGACGACGGCTCGACCGTGGTGCGGCTCACCGATCGGCGCTACGGCGTGCCAGGGCCGACCGCGCAAGGCTGGTGGGGCATCGAAATGCGCATCGCCGCCGACGGCAGTATCGCCGAAGCGCCGCGCCGCATCAATCTGCCGCGCGGCGCCGACGGCAACGCGATCGGCCAGCTTTTCGCGGCATCGCGCGGGGAAGCGAATGCGTTGTTTGCGCAAGCCGAGAGTGCCGAGGAGGCGGCCGAGAATTGCCGCACGTCACGCAGCGGTTAGGTCTGCTTTCGCGAGCGAGAGGGCGCACAGAATGGATGAGGCAACCACAGACAAGCGCGTCTGCTTCGATTTCGAGATCGATTTCTCGAACGGCGGCGGCCTTCAAGGGCAAGGGTTCCGGCTCGACATCGACGGCGACGACATCACAGACGCAGAGCTGGCCGCCTACATCGTGAAAGACTTGCGGCTCTTGATGGTGGGAAGCGTCCGGATCCTGACGAAGTCGATCATCACCGAGCGGCACAAACGGCGCGCGGCCGATCGGTGACGCGGCGCATTACGGCGGCTAGACGTATTTGTCGCCGCGCAGAACCGACACGTCTCCGAGCCACGCGATCGTCGCGAAACGCGGGAAGTAATGCTCCGAAAGCCGGGCCATGATTTTTTCGGCCACTGCTTCGCTGACCACCGCGTCGATGCGCAGATTGAGCTCGCCCACCCGGCCCATGCGCTTGCCGCGCGAACCTTGGCCGTGCGCTTCGACCATCGTGTAGCCGGAAGCGCCCAGCCGCATCATGTCTTCGGCGATCTTCGGGGCCACGACCTCTTCGGCCACAACGGTGATGAGTTTAAGCGCCACAGTCATGTCACGGACCTTTCAGCATCTGCGCGAAGGCAAAGTAAAGCGGCAATCCCACCACCAGATTGAACGGAAACGTGATCGCAAGCGACGCGGTCAGATAGAAGCCCGGATTGGCCTCGGGCAACGCAATGCGCACGGCGGCAGGGGCGGCGATATAGGAGGCGCTCGCCGCGAGCACGCCAAGGATCGTCGCCCCGCCGACCGACAGGCCGATCTCGTAGCCCACAAACACGCCGAGAATGCCATGCAGAACCGGCATCACAATCGCAAACGCAATCAGGAACGGGCCAACCTGCTTGAAGTCGCCAAGGCGGCGAGCCGCAACGAGCCCCATATCGAGCAAGAATAGGCACAGCGCCCCCTGGAACGGATCGGCGAAAAAGGGTGCGACCGATTTGTAGCCGGTAGGCCCGGCCAAAAAGCCGATCGCAAGCCCGCCCACCAGAAGCACGATGCTTTTGCCCGCCAGCACTTCGGGGAGCGCTGAGCGCCAATCGCCGTCGGCCGCACCCTTGAGCTTGGCGAGAAGAAGCGCCACGACGATGGCCGGCACTTCCATGACCGCGAGCACAGCCGGCATGAAACCTTCGGCCGGCAATCCGGCCGACTGCAGATAGGCCGTGGCCGCAACGAAGGTGACCGCCGAGACCGAGCCGTAATGGGCCGCGATCGCGGCCGCGTTCGATGCGTCGAACTTGCCGAGCCTTGTCAGGATGTAGAACGACCAGAGCGGGATCGCCGTGCCGAGCCCGAAGCCAGCGAGCAACGCCAAGATCACCGTACCGAACGGTGCAACCGACAAGGCCACGCCGCCTTTGAGGCCGATCGCGAACAGCAGATAAATCGACAGGGCCGTGTAGACCTGGTCCGGAAATTTGAGATCGCTGCGCACCAGATGGGCAAGCGCGCCCAGCACGAACGACAGCACCATCGGCGACAGGAGGTTGAGGCGAACAAGTTCGAGCGTCGTCATGTCGGGGAAACTCGCAAGCGCAGAACTACAGCAACGATACGCAGTATGGCCGGGCAATCCGCTCGCCACAATGGCTTGGCTTTCGCCATTCGGGTAGGCATATTCGCGCGCATGAAAATTCTTCCGATTGCCGTCGCGCTCGTCTTTGCCGCCTTCCCCGCCCTTGCCGCTTCGGCCGACGCGCCCAAGCTCGCCGGCGAATTGATGGGCCTTGCTTGGGTCTTGCCGTTTGCCGCAATCCTGCTTGGCATTGCGTTGGGGCCGCTGCTCGCGGCGCATTTTTGGCATGCGCATTACGGCAAATTCGCGGTTGGCTGCGCAGTCGCATTTTTGGCACCGTGCGCCGCGATCTTCGGCGCCGATGTCGCACTCTACGAATTTCTGCACACGATGCTGCTCGAATACATTCCGTTCATCGTGATGCTATTCTCGCTTTATGTCGTGGCCTGCGGCGTGCGGCTACGCGGCGATCTGGTCGGAACGCCAGCGCTCAATACCGGCATGTTGGCCTTCGGCACGTTGATCGCGAGCGTGATGGGCACGACGGGTGCGTGCATGCTGCTGATCCAGCCGATGCTGCGCGCCAATGCGTGGCGCAAAAAGAACGTGCACGTGTTCGTTTTCTTTATCTTCCTGGTCGGCAATATCGGCGGCAGCCTGACGCCGCTGGGCGACCCGCCGCTCTTCATCGGCTTTCTGGAGGGTGTGGATTTCTTCTGGACGACCAAGACGATGCTGGCGCCCATGCTGCTGGTCGCGATCCCGCTGCTGGTCGCTTTCTACGCGCTCGACAGCTATTTCTATCGCAGCGAAGAAACGCCGCCCAAACCATCGGGCGAAGCCTTCGCGGTCGAAGGCAAGATCAATCTGCTTCTGCTCGCGGGCGTCGTCGCGGCTGTGCTCATGTCGGGCGTATGGCGCCCGAATCTGCCCGTCGAGATCTATTACACGCCCGTCGCCCTCGAGAGCATCGTGCGCTCGGTGCTGCTGCTGGCCCTTGCCTGGGCCTCGCTCGTACTGACGGACAACGACAGCCGCATGGCGAACGGATTCAGCTGGGAGCCGATCGCGGAGGTCGCCAAGCTCTTCGTCGGTATCTTCGTGACAATCGTGCCCGTGCTCGCGATCATCCGCTCGGGCCAGGACGGCGCCCTCGGCGGCCTCATCGCGCTGCTCAACAGCAACGGCCAGCCCGACAATCTGATGTATTTCTGGATCACGGGGATACTGTCGGGCTTCCTCGACAATGCGCCCACATATTTGCTGTTCTTCAATCTTGCGGGCGGCGAGCCCGAGACACTCATGGGACCGCTCGCGACGACGTTGCTGGCGATTTCGTGCGGCTCCGTCTTCATGGGGGCTCTCACCTATATCGGCAACGCACCCAATTTCATGGTCAAGGCCGTTGCCGAAAAAGGCGGCATCAAAATGCCCAGTTTCTTCGGCTATATGCTGTGGTCGTGTGCGTTCCTACTGCCGCTTTTTGCGCTCGTCACGCTGGTCTATTTTCGCTAGCTTCGCAAAAAACACTGCGGAGCCCGGCCGATGCGCGTTGCTGCAATTGTCGTCGCATTCCTTCTGATCGCCACACCTGCCTTCGCCGCCGAAGGCCTCGACGGCTCGAAACTCGGCATCGCGTGGGCCGTGCCGTTTGTCGGCATTCTGCTGTCGATCGCGATCCTGCCGCTCGCAGCACCCAAGCTTTGGCACCACCATTACGGCAAGATCGCGCTTGGCTGGGCGCTGGCATTCCTGCTGCCCTTCGCCGCGATCGCCGATCTCGGCACAGTGGTCGAGACGACCGCCCATGTGCTGCTGGGAGAATACATTCCCTTCATTATCCTGATCGGCGCGCTGTTCACGGTTGCAGGCGGCGTGCTGGTGCGCGGCAACATCCACGGCAGTGCGGGCATGAACACGGGCCTGCTCGCCATCGGCACGGGCATCGCGAGCTTCACCGGCACCACGGGTGCCGCCATGCTGATGATCCGACCGATGCTGCGCGCCAACGACAATCGGCGCCACAACGCGCATGTGTTCGTGTTTTTCATCTTCCTCGTCGCCAATGTCGGCGGCAGCCTTACCCCGCTCGGCGATCCGCCGCTGTTCCTGGGCTTCCTCAAGGGTGTCGATTTTTTCTGGCCGACTGTGCACCTGTTCTTGCCGATGCTGACGGTCACTGTGCTGCTCCTCGTCGCGTTCTATTTCGTCGACAGCTACTACTACCGCTTCGACACGCATCTGCCGCCCAAGCCCGATCCCACGCCGGACACGAAGCTGCGCCTGGAAGGGCGCCTCAATCTGCTGCTGCTGGGCGGCGTGGTCGGTGCCGTGCTGCTGTCGGGGGCTTGGAAATCGGGCGTCGCATTCAAAGTTCTCGGCGTGGCGCTGACGCTCGAAGGGCTGGTGCGCGATGTGCTGCTGCTGGGCTTGGCAGCCGTGTCGGTCGCGGCAACCTCGAAGCAGGTGCGCGACGACAACGGCTTCAGCTGGGGGCCGATCCTCGAGGTCGCCAAGCTGTTCTTCGGCATCTTCGTGACCATCGTGCCGGTCATCGCGATGCTGCGTGCAGGCACGGACGGTGCCTTTGCGGGCCTCGTGCATCTCGTGACAAGGCCCGACGGCACGCCCAATGTTGCGATGTATTTCTGGATGACTGGTATCCTGTCGAGCTTCCTCGACAATGCGCCGACCTATCTCGTGTTTTTCAATCTCGCAGGCGGCGACCCCGAGACGTTGATGGGGCCGCTTGCGGCAACGCTTGCCGCGATCTCGGCCGGGGCCGTGTTCATGGGGGCAAATTCGTATATCGGCAACGCGCCCAATTTCATGGTCAAGGCCGTGGCCGAAGAAGCGGGCGTGCGCATGCCGAGTTTCTTCGGCTACATGGGCTGGGCGTTCGTGTTCCTGATCCCGTGTTTTGCGCTGACGACCTGGCTCTTCTTCATCTGATGCGCGCTTGGGCGGCCGCGCGCGCCACGGCGAGCAGCGCGTCACGGTCGTCGACTGCGGCACTCTTGCAGCGCCGCTCGGTGCCGCAGGTCTCGCAGGCATGCGTCAAGGTCCAGCCGCCGCGCGCGGGCTCGACCGCGACAGGCCGCATCGCCCCGCCGCATTCGGCCGCCCGGTCGCCCGGATTGACGTCGACATGGCGCGACCACAGGCAATGCGGGCAATGGTTGGTGTAGCCGTCGCCGACCACATGCATGCCGCAATGGCCGCACGCAAAATCCTCGATGCGGCGTTGGAAGCGTTTGTTCATAGCCCCGACAAATAGCGCGCAAGGCCGAAGGCGGCGCCTGCGATCACCAGCCAATGGATCGCAAGGCCGACGCGCACAAGCAGAATCAGCGCCACGACCGCCACCGCAATCGCGACGTAATCGATACCGCTTGCGGGCCAGAATACGGCCTGGCCCAGAAACACGCCGAGATTGAGGATCACGCCCACGACCGCGGCGGTGATCGCGCCCAAGGCGGCCGAAGCGGCCTTGTTCTCGTGCAAGCCCTCGACATAAGGGGCACCTGCGAGAATGAACAAAAAGCTCGGCAGGAAGGTGACGTAAGTGGTTAACAGCGCCGCAACGGCCGCGGTCGTCAACGGGTCGGCTGCACCGGCGTTCCAGCCCGCGAAGAACCCGACATATTGCAGCACCAGAATGAGCGGCCCGGGCGTGGTTTCGGCAAGTGCCAAACCATTCAGCATGTCGGCGGGCGTGAGCCAGCCATAGAGATTGACTGCCGCGTCCGCGACATAAGGCAGCACGGCATAGGCACCGCCGAACGTGACGAACGCCGCTTTCGTGAACAGCGCCGCCACGTCGGCAAATGGCTTCGCTCCCATCATGAACAACACGCCCACGACCGGGATCGCCCACAGCACGGCGAACACCGCACAGAGCCCCGTAAAACGCAACATCGGCCGTGCCGGCAGCAACACATCGTCCGGCACGTCGCCGCCCGCCGCGCTCGCGTGCCCGCCGGCCGCAAAGGGCGAGGTCGCATCCCCGCGCGCTGACAGCACGCCCACCAAAGCCGCTGCAGCAACCACCCACGGAAAACCGATGTCGAGAAAATGGATGGCCACGAAGGCTGCGACGGCAAGCGCCGCCGCTTGCCAGGTCTGCAGCGCCTTCTTGCCGATGCGCCAGACCGCGTGCAGCACGACGGCAACGACGACGGGTTTGAGTCCGTCGAAAATCGCACCTACCACGCCCGTCTCGCCGTGCACGGCCGCGATGTAGGAAAGTACGAGCATGCACAAGGCACCCGGCAGTACGAACAGCGTTCCCGCCGCAACCCCGCCCCACGTACCGTGCAGGCGCCAGCCGATATAAGTTGCAAGCTGCTGCGCCTCGGGGCCCGGCAGCAGCGTGGCGAACGAAAGCCCGCGCAAGAAGCTGCGCTGGCCGATCCAGCGCTGCTTGTCGACGAGATCGTGCTGCATCATCGCGATCTGGCCCGCAGGACCGCCGAAGGACAGGCAGCCGAGCTTGAACCAATAGGCGAGTGCGGTGCGGTAGCTCGGCCGGTCGCCGAAAGCGGGGGCGGAAGCGTCGGGCATATGCGCTCCTGTGGAATGAAATCGTTTCTAGCGTGTTGCGTCTTTAGCGGTCACGGGCTTGCCCATCGCGCGCCAACCGACGATGCCGGTGTCGAGATAGTCGGCATCGTAGCCTTGCGCGCGCAAGGCGGCAGCCGTGTCCTGGCTGAAGGAGAATCCGTAGACGCAATAAACCACGAGTTTGCGCCCCTTCGGCAGGCCCGCTTTGGCGCCGTCCGGCTCGGCCGGGTCGATGCGCATCGCATCGGGAAGAATGTCGGATGCCGCCACAAAAGCCGGCCCGCGCCTGGCATCGACAAACACGCCATCGAACCCGTCGAGCGCTTCGATCGCCACGGCATGCAGGGCAGCGGACGGCATGCTGTCGCGCCAGCGCATCGCCGCCCGCGTCCAATCGATCGTCGCCATGAACGCATCGACATAGCGCCCGGCATCAGCACCGTAGTCGAGATGGTAGGCATGCTCGTACATGTCGAGGGCGAGCAGCGGTGTCGCACCCGCAAACCCCATCGCATGGTCGGCTCCCCATTGGATCACGAGGCGCCCGTCGCGATTTTCGCGCGCCAGCACGACCCAGCCCGAACCACCCGCCAACGCTTTGGCGCAGGCCGCAAAACGTGTGTGCCATTCTTCGAAAGACCCGAAATCGCGCGCGATTGCCGCACCAAGATCGTTGGGCACCGGTGTCGCCGGTGCCAGCGCCTCGAAATAGATCTCGTGCAGCACCATCGAATTGTAGGCAATGAGCTCGTGATGCTTGAGGCCGTTCCACTCGAATCCAGGCGCAGCCGGATCGAGTGCCTTGAGCCGTGCGGAGATCGCGTTCAGCCGCTTTACGGCACCCGCATAGTTGTTGGCGTAATGGCTGGCGACGAGTTTTTCGCTGAACCCCGGATAGGATTCGGGCTTGGCGGCCAAGGGCTTCAGATAACGCATGTCCATCTCCTCTCAAGCCGAACCTGCTTTGCAGGCTCGCTCAAAAGGCAGCGCTTGGACGAGCGGATCGTCTTGGAAAACTCGGGGCGACTGCCGACGGCCCCGCATAATTCGGGATATACGCGCAAAAGCCGCGGCAATGCAAGTCTCGCTTACTTGAAGCGGACCTTCATGATTTCATAGGCCTTGCTGCCGCGCGGCGTGGTCACTTCGACCGTGTCGCCGGCCTGCTTGTTGATGAGGGCGCGCGACAGAGGCGAGGTGATCGAGATGCGGCCCTTCTCGACGTCGGCTTCGTCGGCACCGACGATCTGGTAGGTGGCCTCTTCGTTCGTGTCGATGTCGGCCAGCGTGACCTTGGCGCCGAACTTGATGTGTTTGCCCGAGAGCGACGCCACGTCGATGATCTCGCCGCGGCTCACCTTGTCCTCGAGCTCGCCGATGCGCCCTTCGATGAAGGATTGGCGTTCGCGCGCGGCATGGTATTCGGCGTTTTCCGAAAGATCGCCGTGGTCGCGGGCTTCGGCGATGGCGCGAATGACGGCCGGACGCTCGACGGTTTTGAGGTTCTTAAGTTCCGCTTCGAGGCGTTCGTAGCCCTCGCGCGTCATCGGAATCTTGTCCATTGCTTGCCGATCCGTGCCCTAACGCTTCCTGTTTTTGCGTCGCCGATTTTGCATCGACGCCAGCCGCCCAAAGCGAGCCATCAACGCTGGTCCATCGCGGGCGGTCTTCCATGACCGGCCGTCGCGCAAGACCCGCTGGTGAGGGGATCGCCGTCAGAAGGCCCCTTTAAAGTACGCTTGCAGCGGCGCAACTTCAAGACTGCCGGCGCGGAGTGCCGAGATCGCCTCGCCGGCCGCGCGCGCCCCTGCCAAGGTCGTATAGTAGGCAATCCCGCCCATCAAGGCGGCGTGGCGTAGGCTGAACGAGTCGGCAACCGCCTGTGCGCCGTCGGTCGTATTGAACACAAGGTGAACTTTGTTCGATTTGATGGCGTCCACGATATGCGGACGGCCTTCGAGCACCTTGTTCACGTGGACGACGTCGATCCCGTTTTTGCGCAGGAACACGGCCGTTCCCCCGGTCGCCATCACGCCGAAACCGAGTGCGACCAATTTTCGCACCGGTGCGAGGATCGCTTTTTTATCGGCATCGCGCACCGACACGAACAACGTGCCGGCGGTGGGGAGCTTCTGCGAGGCGCCGATCTGCGCCTTGGCAAAGGCGTGGCCGAAATCGGCATCGATGCCCATTACCTCGCCGGTCGATTTCATCTCCGGCCCCAAGATCGTGTCGGAGCCGGGGAAGCGGGCGAACGGAAACACGGCTTCTTTGACCGCGACATGGTCGAGCTTGCGCTTCTTGAGCTTGAAGCTTGCAAGGCTCTCGCCCGCCATCACGCGCGCGGCGATTTTGGCGATCGCAACGCCCGTCGCCTTGGCCACAAACGGCACCGTGCGCGAGGCGCGGGGATTGACCTCAAGCACGTAGACGCGCCCCTCTTTGACCGCGAACTGCACGTTCATGAGCCCGACCACGCCAAGCCCGCGCGCCAGGGCCGCCGTCTGGCGCTCGATCTCGTCGAGAATTTTCTTGGGCAGCGAATAGGGCGGCAGCGAGCACGCACTGTCGCCCGAATGGATGCCCGCCTCTTCGATATGCTCCATGATGCCCGCCACGTGCACGGTCTCGGCATCGGCCACCGCATCGACGTCGACCTCGATCGCGTCCTGCAGATAGCTGTCGATCAACACCGGGTTTTTGCCGGACACGCGCACCGCTTCGGCGATGAAGCTGCGCAGCTGGTCGACCGAATGCACGATCTTCATGGCGCGCCCGCCGAGCACGTAGCTCGGGCGCAGCAACACGGGATAGCCGATGCGTGCTGCTTCCGCTTCCGCTTCGACGGCCGAAAATGCCGTGCCCGAGGCGGGCTGCTCGAGCCCGAGTTGCGACAAGAGCTTCGCGAAACGCTGGCGATCTTCGGCCAAATCGATCGCGTCGGGCGTGGTACCCAGGATCGGAATGCCGGCTTCGGCCAACGCATCGGCGAGGCGCAGCGGCGTCTGGCCGCCGAACTGGCAGATCACGCCGAGCATCTTGCCGTTGCTCTGCTCGCGCCGCACGATCTCGATTACGGTTTCGGGCGTCAGCGGCTCGAAATAGAGCCGGTCTGCCGTGTCGTAGTCGGTCGAGACGGTCTCGGGATTGCAGTTGACCATGATCGTCTCGAAGCCCGCCTCGCGCAGCGCATAGACCGCGTGCACGCAGCAATAGTCGAACTCGATCCCCTGGCCGATGCGGTTGGGCCCTCCGCCCAGGATCACGACTTTGGTGCGGTCGGTGGCGTCGTCTTCGCTCTGTGCGGCACCGAATGCGGGCGTTTCGTAGCTCGAATAAAGATAGGGCGTGAGGCTCGCAAATTCGGCCGCACAGGTGTCGATGCGCTTGAACACAGGCACGACGCCTTGCGCGCGGCGGGCTGCCGCAACTTCCGCTTCGCTTTTGCGCGCAAGCTGGGCGAGCTTCGCGTCGCCGAAGCCCATCTGCTTGAGACGCGTCCAACCGGCGGCGTCCTTGGGCAGGCCGGCGGTTTTGATCGCGGCTTCTTCGGCGACCAGCTCTTCGACCTGGCGCACGAACCACGGATCGAAGCTCGAAATGCGGCAGATGTCTTCGACATTGAAGCCGAAGCGCAGCGCTTGGCCGATCACGAGCAGCCGGTCCGGCGATGGCCGTGCGAGGGCCGCCACGATGGCCTCGCGGATCTTGCCCGCATCGTCGTCGGGGATGTCGATCTCGTCGAGGCCGCTGAAGCCCGTCTCCATCGAGCGCAGCGCCTTCTGCAGCGCTTCCTTGAAATTGCGGCCGATCGCCATCGCCTCGCCGACCGACTTCATCGAGGTCGACAGCAATTGCGGCGTGCCCGGAAACTTCTCGAACGTGAAGCGCGGCATCTTGACCACCACGTAGTCGATGGTCGGCTCGAACGCGGCCGGCGTCACACCCGTAATGTCGTTCTTGAGTTCGTCGAGCGTGTAGCCAACCGCGAGTTTGGCCGCGATCTTGGCGATGGGAAAACCCGTTGCCTTCGAGGCAAGTGCGGACGAGCGCGATACGCGCGGATTCATCTCGATCACGACCATGCGCCCGGTCTTGGGATCGACCGCGAACTGCACGTTCGACCCGCCCGTGTCCACGCCGATCTCGCGCAAGGTCGCGATCGAGGCGTTGCGCATGATCTGGAATTCCTTGTCCGTCAGCGTGAGTGCAGGTGCCACCGTCACGCTGTCGCCGGTATGGATGCCCATCGGGTCGATGTTTTCGATCGAGCACACGATGATGCAATTGTCGTTGCGGTCGCGCACGACCTCCATCTCGTATTCTTTCCAGCCCAGCACGCTTTCTTCGACCAACGTCGAACCGACGGGGCTTGCGCGCAACGCGCCGAATACGATCTGCTCGTATTCGTCCACGTTGTAGGCAATGCCGCCGCCCGTGCCGCCCATCGTGAAAGACGGGCGGATGATGGCGGGCAGGCCCACGGCTTCGAGGGCGGCCTTGGCGTCGTCCATGCTTTTGACGAGCACGGATTTGGGACTTTCCAGGCCGATCTTCGACATCGCGTCGCGAAAGCGCAGCCGGTCCTCGGCCTTGTCGATCGCGTCACGATTGGCGCCGATGAGCTCGACGCCGTATTTTTCGAGTACGCCTGAATCCGCGAGCGCCATCGCGACGTTGAGCGCGGTCTGCCCGCCCATCGTCGGCAGCAATGCGTCGGGCCGTTCCTTGGCGATGATCTTCTCGACGATGTCGGGCACGATCGGCTCGACGTAAGTGGCGTCCGCCAGCGACGGATCGGTCATGATCGTGGCCGGGTTCGAATTCACCAGAACGATGCGGTAGCCCTCTTCCTTGAGGGCGCGACAGGCTTGCGTGCCCGAATAGTCGAACTCGCACGCCTGCCCGATCACGATGGGCCCGGCCCCGATGATGAGAATGGATTTGATGTCGGTGCGCTTGGGCATGTGTCAGGCCGCCTTCGAGTTGGTCATCAATGCCGTGAAGCGCGCGAACAGATAATGCGCGTCTTGCGGGCCGGGGCTGGCTTCGGGGTGGTACTGCACCGAGAAGGCCGGGCGGTCGAGGCAGCGCAAGCCTTCGTTGGTCTGGTCGAACAGCGACACGTGCGTAACCTTGGCCGATGCGGGCAGCGTTTCGGGCAGCACCGCAAAGCCGTGATTCTGGCTCGTGATCTCGACCTTGCCGGTTTCGAGATCTTTGACCGGGTGGTTCGCCCCGCGATGACCGCGCGCGAGTTTTGTGGTCTTCGCACCCAAAGCAAGGGCCAGCAATTGATGGCCCAAGCAGATGCCGAAGATGGGAATACGCTTGTCGAGCAGCGCCTTGATCGTCGGCACGGCGTACACACCCGTCGCCGCCGGATCGCCGGGGCCGTTCGACAGGAATACACCGTCCGGCTTGTGGCGCAACACGTCTTCGGCGGTGGCTTGGGCGGGCAGCACCGTCACTTTGCAGCCGGCCTGCGCCAAGCAGCGCAGGATGTTGCGCTTGGCCCCGTAGTCGAGCGCGACGACGTGGAATTTGGGTTTCCCCAATTTGCCGTAGCCTTTGCCGAGCGCCCACACGGTTTCGTCCCAGGCGTAGCTTTGGCGCGCGGTCACTTCCTTGGCGAGGTCCATGCCTTCGAGGCCCGGCCATGCGGCGGCCTCTTCGACCAAGGCGCTCGCGTCGATCTTGCCGTCGGGGCGATGAATGAGCGTGCCGTTGGGCGCACCCGCATCGCGGATATGGCGCGTGAGGGCGCGCGTATCCACGCCGCAAATGCCGGGGATGCCGTTCGCCTTCAGCCATGCATCGAGCGTTTGCGTCGAACGGAAATTCGACGGGGCGGTGATGTCTTCGCGCAGCACGAGCCCGCGCGCGGCAGGCACCAAAGTTTCGATGTCTTCGGGGTTGGTCCCGACATTGCCGACATGCGGGAACGTGAAGGTCACGATCTGGCCCGCATAGGATGGATCGGTCAGAATTTCTTGGTAGCCGGTGATCGAAGTGTTGAAGCACACCTCGCCGGTCTTCTTCGCGGCGGCCCCGAGCCCCTTGCCCCAAAAGATCGTGCCGTCGGCCAGCGCCAAAGCGGCAGTTGCACCAGGCGGTGGGCTCGATTTGCGGTTGGGCATCGGCGATCTCCTCGAACGGCGGTGGGCGCGCAATGCGAGCCGTCTACGCAAATCGCCGCCAGCCGGTCAATCGCCGCTTTTCCACAACCCAAAACCCTGATTCAACGACATTTTTCGGCGCATGGTCGCCTAGCGCCATGCTTCCGCCCGCGCGAATCGCTGGCGTTTTGTGGACTATTTGGATAAGTCTGTACCAAATGGTAAAACAGATTGCCGAACGCGCCGATTTGTTGCCGAAGCTCGCCCAGCTCTTCCGTCGGCGCGGCTACGAGGGCACGTCGCTTGCCGCGATCGCGACGGCAACGGGTTTGGGCAAAGGCAGCCTCTACCATTTCTTCCCAGGCGGTAAACCCGAGATGGCGCAAGCCGTGCTCGACGAAACGGCCGCGTGGTTCGCGCGCGAAATCCTCGGGCCGCTGCGCCATCCAGGCCCGCCGCGCGTCGCCATTCGCGAAATGTGCCGCGCCCTCGAGGCGCATCACAAGGGTGGAACGCAGATTTGCGCCTTTGCGCTGTTCGCGGCCGACGAAACGCAAACGCTGTTTGCGGCCCCGTTGCGCGCGCATTTCCAGCAATGGATCGAAGCGTTGGCGCGCGTGCTCGTGCTTGCGGGCCGCGGTGCGGCTGCCGCGCGCACCGAAGCGTTCGATGCGGTCGCCTGCGTGCAGGGCGCGATCATTCTGGCGCGTGCGGCCGAAGACGGGCGCGTCTTTGCAGGTGCCGTGGCACGGCTCGAAGCGCGGCTATGCGCCTAACGCGGCTGGCTTCGGCCCGCCGGTCGCCCAATCCATAAGCTCGACCGTGTGCACGACCGGCATGTCGGCGGCCGCTGCGATCTGCGCCATGCAGCCGATATTGCCGGCCGCGACGAGGCTCGCACCCGTGGCCGCAAGATTGGCGACTTTGCGCGCCTGCAATTGCTTGGCGATTTCGGGCTGCATCAGATTGTAGGTGCCGGCCGAGCCGCAGCACAGATGCCCCTCGGCCGGATCGCGCATCGCAAATCCGGCATCGGCGAGCAGCTTGCGCGGGACCGAACCCAGCTTCTGCCCATGCTGCAGCGAGCAGGCGGAATGGTAGGCGACGACAAGCGCCTCGGGCGCCTTTGCCGCCGGCTTCAAATCGCGCAGAACTTCCGAAATGTCGCGCGCCCGGCTTGAGACGGCCTCGGCCATTGCCTTCAACTGCGCGTCTTCGCGGAACATGAAGCTGTAATCCTTGACCGTAGTTCCGCAGCCCGACGCGTTGACGACGATCGCGTCGGGGCCGCGCCCGCTCCACATTCCCATCCAGGCGCGGATATTGGCCGCCGCCGAAGCGTGGCTCGCATCGACATTGCCCATGTGGTGCGTGAGCGCCCCGCAGCAGCCCGAGCCGGGGGCGATCGCCACCTCGCAGCCAAGCCTTGTGAGCACGCGCACGGTTGCTTCGTTGATCTGCGGGGCCAGCACTTGCTGGGCGCAGCCTTGCAGCAGGGCTACGCGCATTTTTGTTTCGCCTTGCGCCGGGAAAATCCGCGCGTCGCCGATCTGCGACGGCGACGGAATCGCGGTCGGCGCCATTTCCAACATTGCGCGCAGACGTGCGAGCGGCCCGGTCTGCGGCAGCAGTCCCTTCAAAGGCCGCGCAAGCAACGCCCCGACAAGCGCCACGCGAAAACGCTGGGGATGCGGCAGGATTGACGCCAGCACACGACGCAGCAGCCGCTCGTGCCACGGCCGCACATAGGTCGCCTCGATATACGCGCGCGCATGGTCGACGAGATGCATGTAGTTCACGCCCGACGGGCACGTCGTCATGCAAGAAAGGCACGAGAGGCACCGGTCCACGTGCTTGACCGTGCGTGCATCGGCCGGCCGGTTCTTCTCGAGCATGTCCTTGATCAGATAGATGCGGCCGCGCGGACTGTCGAGCTCGTCGCCGAGCAGCGTGTAGGTCGGGCACGTCGCGGTGCAGAAGCCGCAATGCACGCATTTGCGCAATATCGCTTCCGACGCCTTCATGTCGGGATCGGCCAATTGCGCGAGGGTGAAATTGGTTTGCATCTGGGGCGCTCTCAGTAGGCTTCCGACAGGCGGCCGGGATTGAGGATGCCCTTAGGGTCGAACTGGGCTTTGACGCCGCGATTGAGGGCGGCCACACCCGCCGACGGCGGCTCGAACACGGGCACGGCCAAGCGCAACGTATCGGGCGCGCGCATCAAGGTCGCGTGGCCTTCCGAAAAGCTTGCACGAATGGCGGCGGCGTGCGCATCGCCCGAGGCGGGCACGGCCAGCCACACGAGGCCCCCACCCCAATCGCAGAACCAATCCGCGTCGGGTGCGGCCGCCGCAACGGCGGGTCCATGCGTGGGGGCGACCGACACACGCCAAATGGCGGCGTTGCGGTCGGGCAGCAAGGAAGCGACGTCGCGGATCTCGCGCCAGAGTTTGAGGCTGCGCATCGTGTGCAGTTCTTCGACAGGGCCGAACGCGCCCAAGTTACGGCACAAGGCTTCGCAGCGGGCCGCAACCGAAACGGCCGTACCCTCGACGCGGATGGCGGTCACGCTCGCACTTGCCTGCGCGACATGGTCCACACTCGAGCGTGCGGCCGCGCGCTTGGGCAGATAGGCCGCCCCCGACACTTCCCACGGGCTGTTGAGCGCGTCAGCCATCGCGGCGACGGCCTTGGCGGGGTCGAGGCCGAAGACGAGCACGCTGCGCGTCTTGGCACCGGCTGGCATCACTTTGACCGTGACGCGGTCGAGAACGGCAAGCGTGCCCATCGAGCCTGCCACGATCTTCGGCAGATCGTAGCCGGTCACGTTTTTTACGACTTTGGACCCGGCCTTGAATTCCTCGCCGCGCCCTGACACGCCCGAGAATCCCAAGAAATGGTCGCGCGCCGCGCCCATCTTGATGCGCCGCGGCCCGCCGAGATTGGCGGCCAAAGCGCCGCCGATGCTGCCGCTGTCGGCCTCCGCGATCCCGTAGAGCGCACCCAGATCCGGCGGCTCGAAGGCCAACATCTGCGCGCGCTGTTCGAGCAGCAGCAGAATGTCGCGCATCTTGGTGGCGGCGTTGCAGGTCAGCACGAGCTCTTCGGGCTCGTATTCGACATCGCCCGCGAGTGCGGACAAATCGAGCGTGCGCGCGGCCTTCGTCGGCCGGCCGAGGGATGCCTTGGTGCCGAGACCCTGCACGCGCAGCGTCTCGCCTTCGGCGGCGGCGTAGGCGACGCACTCTTGCAGCTGTTTGGCGTTTGTCGGTTTTAAATCCATTGGCGGATACAGCCGTCAGAATCGCGGCAGATCGGGGAACGGCACTTGGCCCTTGTGCACGCGCATGCGGCCCATCTCGGCGCAACGATGCAACTGCGGGAACACTTTGCCCGGATTGAGCAGCCCGTCGGCGTCGAACGCGCATTTGAGGCGCATCTGCGTGGCGAGATCGTCTTCGTCGAACATCGCGGGCATGAGGTCGCGCTTCTCGATGCCAACGCCATGTTCGCCGGTCAACACGCCGCCCGCCGCCACGCACAGGCGCAGAATATCGGCCCCGCACGCTTCGGCCGCCAACAACTCGCCGTCCTTATTGGCGTCGAACAGAATGAGCGGATGCAGATTGCCGTCGCCCGCATGGAACACGTTGGCGACACCCACGCCGTGCTTGGCGGCAATGTCGGAAATGCCGCGCAGCACGTCGGCCAGGCGTTTGCGCGGTATGGTGCCGTCCATGCAGATATAGTCGGGGCTGATTCGCCCCACCGCCGGGAACGCCGCCTTGCGCCCAGCCCAGAAGCGCATGCGCTCTTCTTCCGATTCCGAAATGCGGCTCGTGACGGCGTTGTTCTCGCGCGCGATGCGCTCGACGTTCGCGATGAGCTCGTCGACTTCCGCCTGCGGCCCGTCGAGTTCGACGATGAGCAGGCTTTCGACGTCGAGCGGGTAGCCGGCGTTCACGAAGGCCTCGGCCGCATGGATCGCGGGTTTGTCCATCATCTCGATGCCGCCGGGCACAATGCCCTCGGCGATGATCTGCGCCACACAATTGCCGCCGTCTTCGAGCGAGGGGAAGCCCACGAGTACGGCGCGCGCGGTCTCGGGCTTGCGCAGCAGGCGCACGGTCACTTCCGTAACGACGCCCAATAGCCCTTCCGAGCCCACCACAATGCCAAGGAGATCGTAGCCGCCCGCATCGAGATGCTTGCCGCCGAGCCGGATCACCTCGCCCGCCATCGTCACCATCTCGAGCCCAAGCACATTGTTCGTGGTGAGGCCGTATTTAAGGCAATGCACGCCGCCCGAGTTTTCGGCGACGTTGCCGCCGATCGTGCAGGCGATCTGCGACGACGGATCCGGTGCGTAGTAGAAGCCCGCATGCTGCACGGCCTGGGTGATGCCGAGATTGGTCACTCCCGGCTGCACGCGCGCACAGCGATTGGCGAAATCGATATCAAGCACTTTGTTGAACTTCGCCATGCCGAGCAAAATGCCGTCTTCGAGCGGCAAGGCCCCGCCTGAAAGGCCGGTTCCAGCGCCGCGCGGCACGATCTTGATGCCGTTGGCTTGGCAGTATTTCATGACGGCCGCGACTTGGCCCACATTCGAGGGCAGGACCACGACCATCGGCAATGCGCGGTAGATGTTGAGCCCGTCGCACTCGTAGGCACGGCGCTCTTCTTCGGCGTCGATGACGCCCTCGCCGGGCACGATCGCGCGCAGATCGGCCACGATCTGGCTGCGGCGCGCCAGAATCGCGGCATCGGGTACCGGCATCGTCGGCATTGGCGGTCTCCCAGGGACGTCGTTTAGCCGACTATAGAAGAGGGAGCCGCCGGGCAGTCAAAAGAAAACCCGCGCCGGGCGGACCGACGCGGGATTTTTCCGCGATACAGAAAAAGACGCGCGCGCGACTTGGTCAGCCCTGGCGGGCCTTGAAGCGCGGGTTCTTCTTGTTGATCACATAGACGCGGCCCTTGCGACGGACGATCTTGCAGTCCTTGTCGCGCTTCTTGGCCGACTTCAGGGAGTTTACGACCTTCATGGCACGTCTGTTCCAGCGATAAAGTTGCGCGTCCGAGCCGATTTTCCCGGCCCCGAAAGAGCGCGGAACATAGGGGGGTATGCGCCGCCTGTCAACCCGCCCAAAACCCTTTGATAAAAAAGTGAATACAGGAACGGGACCGATAGACAGGCGGCATCCCCGCCCCTAGGATGCCGCCCGGCGTTGCCGAAGAATCGGTGCTTCCCAAACCCGGCGACCAGAAGAAGTCGATGATCGAGTGGATCGAAAGTCACGGCGAGTGGTTTTACCTGATCACGTTCGTTTGGACCTTCTTCGAAGGCGAAACTTTCGTGATTTTCGCCGGTGTCGCGGCCCAGCTCGGCATTCTGCGGCTCGACTATCTGATCGCCTGCGCTTGGGTCGGCAGTTTTCTCGGCGACAATCTCTATTTCTGGCTCGGTCGGCGCTACGGCGATCGGCTGGTCGCTCGCTTTCCGCGCATCAAGCCCGGCACGGATCTCGCCATCCTGTGGCTCAAGAAATACAATACCGGCTTCATCCTGAGTTTCCGCTTCATCTATCTCGTGCGCAATTTCAGCTCGTTTGCCTGCGGCATGAGCGGCATCTACTGGCCGCGCTTCATGCTGCTAAATTTCGTCGCCGCCGGCGTGTGGGCCACGACTTTCGCCGGAGCGGGCTATCTGTTCGGCGTAGTGTTCACGGAAGCCGCTCTGCCGATCAAGATCGGCGTCTTGTGCGTGTTCGGCAGCCTGATCGGCTACGCGATCTACATGCACCGCAAAAACAAAAAGACGACCGAAGCGCTGAAAGCGGCCGAGGCCGGCCTTCCGCCGACGCCTTGAGGCGCTAGGCCTTTTTGGCGGCCACGATGCGCACGACGCGCAGATCGCCGCTGTCCATCGCCGCCAAGCGTCGCGCCCACAATTTGGCCTCGCCCAACAAAGCCTCGCCTTCAAGCGCTTCGAGCTGGCCGCGCGAAACGAGCCGGTCGATCTGCGCCCAGCCGACGAGGAGTTCGGCGCGGAACGCGGCCGTAAAATCCTCGTTGGCGGCAATCGCGAGGCCAGCCGCCTCGATCTGGGCGGCGAACTGCGCTTGCGTCGAAAGGCGCGGGGCCGTCGCCTCGCCAAGACGATATCCGTCGAGGGCCGCCCCGTGCGCGTCTTCGCGCGCGATCGCCCAGTCGAAGACGACGAGCTTGGCGCCCGGCTTCATGCCGTGGGCGAGGCGCGTGAGCAGCTTGGGCTTGTCCGAAATCAGCGAGAAAACGTTGCGTACGAGCACGCCGTCGTAGCGTTTGGGCTTGAAGCTGCCTTCGGCCACGTCGAGAAAGCCGATCGGGGCTTTGCTCTCGAGGCCGGCGGCACGCGACAGGGCAGCCCCGTTCTGCGCAAGCTCGAGCGACAGATCGTAGCCTTCCATCCAGGCCCCGCTTGCTTGCGCAAGCGCACGCGTGCCGCCCCCGAGCCCGCAGCCGAGATCGAGGCCGATCGCGTCGCGGGCCAGCGTCAGCGGAACCGCCAGCTTCAGCACGAAATTGACGGCACCCGGAAACGTGAAACCGTCGCCCCACACGAGTTGGGCTACCTTGATGCGTTCGCGCGACCACTGGTCTTTGACCACGACTTTGCCGGTCATTGGCGGCTTGATCGGATCGGGGTGTGCCGCCTCTTGTGCGGAAACCGGTTCGGCCTGCTGCCCTGCCGCCGCCGGCTTGTCGTATTCGTAGCCTTCCCACCAGGCATGAAGGCGCGCGCGCAATTCGGGCTTCAGTATCTTGCCCGACTCCTTTTTGGGCGGATCGGCCATCGTCAATCGACTTCGCGAATGCCGTCGCGCGGCGGGGCGAAACGCGGGCGCGCACCGCCCGTGCCCAAGCCAAGTGCAATGAGCTCGCCCGCCTCGTCGAACGTCAGCAGCACCACGTCGCCCGCCGGGTTGCGCGCCTCGACGCGGTAGCAGCCCTCGACCAAGGTCATCTTTTCGAAACCGACGAAGCCCATGTCGAGTAGCCGGTCGGTGACCTTGTTGACGGTCGCGCGCTCGAAGCCCGACGCTTTGCACGACGGACCGTCGGACGGCGGGGTCTGCGCGACCGCCGCCGCAGCTGCCATGCACAAAACGATAGACAGAAAGAAACGACGCATAGCGCCTAGCTTAGCACGCCGCTGGCCGCCGCCGCGATAACGGCGGCGGCGGCAAAACAGCCTGCGAACAGGCTGCGCCCGAACAGAACATACGTGCCGAGCGCCGCAGCACATGCGCCCAAACGCACCACGAGTGCGATCTCGCGCAGTTCGCCGGACGGAAACACGACGAGCCGTACGACCAAGGCCGCCAGAATCGCGTAGGCGACGGCGGCGAACCATTCGAACAGCAGCCCGTTGGGATCGAGCCTGCCGCCAACCGCCACGCCGAAGCCGCGCCAGAAATACGTCGCCGCTGCGGCCGCCACCGCCGCCCCGTAGAGCCCGAGTTCCGCACTCATCGGTGCACCATCGCAATACGGTAGAGTGCTGCGAGCGTGCCGCCGCCGAGCCCCGCGATCAGCAGGCTCCATTCGGGGCTGTAGAGATGGGCGGGTACACACAGCGCCCCACCCGTCAGCAATGCGACAAGCCGCGTGGCGTCGCGGGCACCCTGCGTGCTCTGCAAAAACAGCAGCAGGAAATACACGGGATTCAAAAATACCAGGGCGAGCGTGAGCGACACCGGCAACTCGGCCGCCGCATAGAACCCCACGACCGTGCCGACAAGCGATGCGGCCCACAAAACGAGCGAGCAGCCGATGAACCAGCTCAAACGGTCGCTTCGCGCCATATTCGGCGCTTGCGCCATCGTCATTGCCCAGCACGTGACAGCCACAAAAAACGCCGACGCGTAGAGCCGCCACGCGGGCCGGCCGGGGGCTGCCACCAGCGGCATCATCGCAACCGTCATCGGCGCCAAGCGCATATTGGCAAGCCCGACCGCCAGCATGATCGCAAGCACGCCGGATCCAGCGAGATAAAGCTCGACCAGCACCACCTGCCCCGGCAAGGCCCAGGCCGTCAGCGTGTTGAACAGCGCGAATTCGAGGCTGAGTTCGTGCGCACCCACAAGCGAGCCGAAGCCGACATACGAGGCTCCGAGCACAAGGGCCGGCGCCAACGCCGCCGCGCGTACGCCCGCAAACAAAGCGCCACGCGGCCCAAGTTCGGGCGGCGAGCTGTCGTCCGTCACCTGCGTCAATACGGCCCCGTCGGTTTGGCGGGGGCGGCGTTCTGGCCGCGCAGGGCGGCAAGGAACTCGGTGGCGCGGCTCACCATCATGCCCATGTCCGACGCGACCGCGACGTAGCTGTAGCCCATCGCGATGAACTTGCCGACCATGTCGGGATTGGGGCCGACGATGCCGCAGGGTTTTCCGAGCTTCTTGGCTTTGGCGGCGCACTCGGCCAAAGCGGCCTGCACGTTCGGGTGTGCGATGTCGCCCAGATGGCCCATGGCGCCCGACAGATCGCCGGGGCCGACGAACAAGGTGTCAACGCCCGGGACTGCTGCAATCTCGTCGATGCGCGATGCAGCGGCCGGCGTTTCGATCTGGCAGATCACGCAGATCTCGGCCGACGCGGTCTTGAGATAGCCGGGTACTGTGCCGTAGCGCGAGCCACGATGCACGGCGGCTATGCCGCGAATGCCGTCGGGCGGATAGCGCGTGGCGGCCACAGCGCGGGCGGCTTCGTCGGCGCTTTGAATCATCGGGAACATCAGCGTCTGCGCGCCAATGTCGAGCGCACGTTTGACCGAGACCGCGTCGTTCCATGGGATGCGCGTCACGGCCGAGGCGCCCGTGCCGGCCACGGCCTGCAGCGAGGCGTAGGTGCGCTCCCAATCGAGCGGCACGTGCTCCATGTCGATCACGAGAAAATCGAAGCCCACACAGCCCAAGGCCTCGGCCGTGGTCGTCCCGCCCGACATGATCCAAGTGCCGACCATCGGCGGTACGCGCAGCAGGTTCTGCTTGAAGAGGTTCTTGGGCATATCCATCAGAAAATCTCCGGTTCGGGCACGGGTGCGCCCTGTTCGAGGAAATCGAAATCCGCACCGTCGTTGGCCTGGCCGATATGGCGTTCGAGCAGCACGCCGTAGCTGCGCGCATAGCGCAAGGGCGGCGGGGCCCAAGCGGCTTTGCGGCGCGCAAGCTCGGCGTCCGACACGTCGAGATGCAGGCGGCGCGCTTCGACATCGAGCTCGATGAAGTCGCCATCCTGCACGAACGCAAGCGGCCCGCCGACATGCGATTCAGGGGCGACATGCAGCACGCAAGTGCCGTAATGCGTGCCGCTCATGCGCGCGTCGGACACGCGCACCATGTCGCGCACACCCTGCGCCAAAAGTTTTTTGGGGATTGGCAAAGCACCCCATTCGGGCATGCCAGGGCCGCCCTTGGGACCCGCACCCTGCAACACAAGCACGCTGTCGGCATCGACTGGCAAGGCGGGATCGTCGATGCGTGCGGAGAGATCGGCGTGGTTCTTGAACACGACCGCGCGTCCGCGATGTTTGGCCAAACGCGGATCAGCGGCCGAAGCCTTGATGACCGCCCCGTCGGGAGCGAGATTGCCGCGCAGCACGGCGATGGGCGCACCCTTCGTGACAGGATTGGCAAGCGGGCGGATCACGTCGGCGTCCCAAACTTTGGCGCCTGCGACGTTCTCGCCCAGCGTCTTGCCGTTGACCGTGCGGCAATCGAGGGCGAGCCGGTCCTGCAATTGCGTCAGCAAAGCGGGCAGGCCGCCTGCGAAGAAAAAATCTTCCATCAGATTGTCGCCGGCCGGGAACACGTTGGCGAGCACTTGCGTTTCACGGCCTGCCGCGTCGAACGCGTCGAGATCGAGCTTCAAGCCCGCCCGACGCGCGATGGCCACCACATGCACGACCGCATTGGTCGACCCGCCCAACGCCATCAGCGTTACGAGCGCGTTCTGCAAAGCGCTTTGCGTGAAAATGTCGGCGGGCTTGAGGTCTTCGGCGATCATCGCGACGATGCGTTCACCCGCTGCGTGCGCCATGCGGGCATGGCCCGAATCCGACGCGGGAATCGACGACGCCCCCGGCAGCGTGAAGCCGAGCGCTTCGGCGATCGCCGTCATGGTCGAGGCCGTCCCCATCGTGTTGCAGGTACCGATCGTGCGCGTCATGCGGCTTTCGAGTTCGACCCAATCCTCCGGGCTGATTTTGCCCGCGCGCAGCTCGTCCCAGAATTTGCGCGTGTGCGTCCCCGCCCCCACCTTCTGGCCGCGCCAGCGCGCGTTCGACATCGGGCCTGCGGGCACGTAGATCGCCGGCAAGCCCATCGAGATTGCCCCCATCAGCAGGCCCGGCGTGGTCTTGTCGCAGCCGCCGAGCAGCACGGCCCCGTCGATCGGGTGCGAACGCAAGAGCTCCTCGACCTCCATCGCCAGAAAATTCCGGTACATCATCGTGGTCGGCTTGACGATGACTTCGCCCAGCGACAGTGCTGGCAATTCGACCGGAAAGCCGCCCGCCTGCCAGATGCCATCTTTGACCTTCTGCGCGCGTTCGCGCAGATGGATGTGGCACGGGCTCATCTCGCTCCAGGTATTGACGATCGCGACGACGGGCTTGCCCATGAAATCCTGGCGCCGGAATCCCATCTGCTGGGTGCGCTGGCGATGAGCGAAAGCGCGCATGTCGCTTGCCATGTACCAACGCGCGCTGCGCAATTGCTTCGCCGCCACCGTCTGCCCTCCCCCGGTATCGTTCGTTCGCGGCATCGTAACGAGGCGCGCGGCCGGGTCCAAGGAAAACGACCGGTCGATTTTTGCGGGGCCAATGACTATTGTGGCGCCGTTGCACCCGAAAACGGTCAAGCCCTCGAGAAGCAAACGTGCAAATCGATTTCACGCAATATCTGCGCGCCGAAACCCTGACCCGTGCCGCCGATACGCAAGCAGCCATCGTCTTCGAGACCGAGATCGGGCCGCTTGCGATCGCCAAACATGGCGGCGACTGGCGCTTGACCTTCGGCGTCTCAAGCCTTCCCGACTATGCCCTCGTCGACGCTTCGGCCTATGTGCGGCCCGCATGCGTCGAAACGGCACCGGGGCGCTATCGCCTCGGCGACGATTGCGAATGGCTCGAGATCACGAGCGCGCCCGTGCGCGTGCGCGTCGGCCGCAAGGGCTGGCTCGACGATCCGCTGACGTCGCTGACCGACGAACATTTCCGCGGCTGGACGCGCCTGCCCGCGTTTGCGCGCGGCCCCGAAGGCTGGCTTGCGGCCTTTGCACTCGACAGCGGCGAGCCGGTCTACGGGCTTGGCGAAAAATTTGGCCCCCTCAATCGGCGCGGCCAGTTCGTGACCAACCGCATCGAAGACGCGCTCGGCGTCAATACCGAGCTCTCCTACAAATCGATTCCGTTCCTGTGGGGTCTCAAGGCGGCGGGCGGCTGCTGGGGGGCGCTCGTGAACACGCCGGCACACGTGCACCATGCGGTCGGGTATCCGCAATGGTCGCATCGCAGCTACGCCGTGCTGTGCGAGGATGCGCAGCTCGATCTGTTTTTGCTGTGCGGGCCGGATCCAGCGCACGTGCTGGGGCGCTGCGCCGAGCTCACCGGCAAACCCGCTTTGCCGCCTTTCTGGTCGCTCGGCGTGTGGCTCTCGCGCGCCTATTACCGGACGGAAGCCGAAATCCTGGCCGCCGCCGACGAATGCCGCGCCTCGGGTTTTCCCGCCGACGTGATCACGTTCGACGGCCGCGCCTGGATGGTCGTCGAAACGCGCGCCACGCTCGACTTCGATCCCACGCGCTATCCCGATCCCAAAAAGACGATCGACAGACTCAAAGCGCAGGATTTCAAGATCTGCTGCTGGGAGTATCCGCTCGTTTCGATCCACAATGCCGAATATGCCGATCTGGAAAGGCGCGGCCTTTTCCTGCGCGAGGCCGACGGCAGCCCGCATGTCTACGATTGGGACGTGAAGCCCGGCACCTCGCCCTTCGGTGCGGTCCTCACGCCATTGCCGCCCTCGGGCATTCTCGATTTCACCAATCCCGAAGCGGTCGCGTGGTGGAAGGCGCGCCACGACCGGCTCTGGGCCTTGGGTGTAGACACGATGAAGACCGACTTCGGCGAGCAGGTGACGGACCGCGTCGTTGCGCACAACGGCGACAACGGGCGGCGCCTGCACAATGTCTATCCGCGCCTCTACAACCAAGCCGTATTCGAGGCGACCTCCGCCGCCAAGGGCCGCGAGAATGCCTGCGTGTGGGGCCGCGACGGCTGGATCGGCGCGCAGCGTTTCCCCGTGCAATGGGGCGGCGACCCGCAGACCGACTGGGAAGGCATGGCTGCATCCATCCGCGGCGGCCTGTCCTACGGGCTTTCGGGCGTGCCGTACTATTCGAGCGACGTCGGCGGTTTCTACGGCTCCAAGCAGCCCGAGCCCGAGCTCTATCTGCGCTGGATCGCAGCTGGCGTCTTCTGCTCGCATTTCCGCTTCCACGGCATCGGCATCCGCGAGCCGTGGAGCCTCGGCGACGAGGTCGCGCGCCATGCGCGCGCGTGGCTCGATCTGCGCTATCGCCTGCTGCCGTATCTGTGGGGCTGCATCGAGATCGCGACGCGCACGGGCCTGCCGGTCATGCGTGCGATGGCGCTCGCCTTCCCGCGCGACCGCGCTGCACGCGCCTTCGAAGAGCAATTCATGTTCGGCCCCTCGCTGCTGGTCGCACCCATTCTGAAGCCGGGCCATGCCGTGGAAGTTTGGCTGCCCGAGGGCGGCTGGTACGATTTCTGGACCGGCCAGCGCGTGGAAGGCGGGCGCATGCTGCGCATCCACAATGTGCCGCTCGACCGCTTGCCGGTCTATGTGCGCGAGGGCCATATCGTCGCACTGGGCCGTCCAGTTTCGCATACGGGCCAAATCGACCGCAAACATCCGATCGCGGAAGTGCGCGCCTACGGCATGCCGGCGAACGAGCCGGTCGCAGGCGACGGCGTGTTGTCGCTGCGCTTCGAGGGGCCGCGCGTCTATCTGTCGGGCGCGGGGGACGCGAGCTTGCGCCTCTACGACTGCACGGCCACGCGCGAATCGGCTGCGATCGCCTTCGGCCGATAGAGCGCCACGGCGTTTTCGTAGAAGGCCTTGCGCGAAAGTTCCGGCCCTAGCACGCCCGCGACGAGCGCCATGTCGGCCGGTTCGAACGGGCGGCGCGCGCGCGTGGACGGCATGTCGGTGCCGAACATCAGCGCGTCCGGGTTGGCGGCGGCGACCTTTTCCATCGCAATTTCGGGATCGACGAACACGCGCCCGAAGCCCGTGGCCTTGACCTTGGCCCCGGCCTTTGCCAGTGCCACAAGCCGTGCAAGGCCGCCTTCGCTCAAACCCAGATGGTCGATCACGAGCTGCGGCAGATCGCCGAGTGCGTCGATCTCGGACGGGCGCAAGGCCGCAAGGTCGGCATAGAGCTCGACATGCCAGCCGCACAATTTATGCACACGCCGCGCAAACGCCGAAATCGCCGCGAAACTCTCCGAGCCGCCGCGATGCTGGTTGAAACGCACGGCGCGCACGCCCGCCTCGTCGAGGGCCAGGAGCTCGTGGTCGAGCGTGGAGGCCGGCAGCTGCGTCACCCCCACAAAAGACGGTCCGAGCTTGGCCAAGGCCGCAACCATGTAATCCTGGTCAAACGCCTGGAACGAGCCCGACACGATCGCCCCGCCGACGATGCCGAGCGGGGCCGCGGCAGCACAATACTCCACCGCCCCGAAGGCGGGCGGCAGATAGCCGTCGTTGGCGACAAGCGGGAAATGCGGATCGACGATGTGCAGATGCGCATCGAACACAGGACCAAAGCCAAGCGTCACGCCGACAACCTCGAAAACGAAAAAACCACAGTTCCTTTCAGCGTCTCACCGGGGGCGAGTACGACGGTGCCCGTATCCGCATGGCCCTTGGCCAGCATGTTGAGCCCGTCGTTGCGGTTCGAAACGGGCTCGATGCAGAAAAACGGCTTGCCCGGCGGCACATAGACCACTAGATGGCCGAACACCGGATCGGCTGCAATGTCGAGTGCGAGATCCCATTCGGGCCACTCGATGCGCGCTTGGCCGGTCCAGCCGGCAAAACAATTGTCGAGCGACAACGCGGCGACGAGTTTGCCCTCGGCCATGTTCCAGGCGGGCGGGACGGGATCGAGCGAGATCGGCATCATCGCCTCGTCGTTGCGCCACACGCCGGTGGTTGCCGCCACCACGCGGGTACCTGCGGCACGCTGAAAATACGGATGCAAACCAATTCCGGCCGGCATCGGGCTGGTTCCGGTATTGGCGATCTCCAGCGTCTGGGAAAAGCCGCCGTCGCGCGCCGCGAAGATCTGGCGTGCTTCGAAGGCGAACGGCCATTCGGCGACTTGGTTGCCGGTCGCGGCGTGCACGAGCCGCAGCGTCGCATTCGCGTCGTCGGCCGATTCGACGTCCCACGCGCGCTGCCAGCCAATACCGTGGATCGAATGCGGATGGCTGCCGAAATTGGGCGCCAAGCGATAGCGCTTGCCCGCGAAATGCAGCGTGCACTCGCGCATGCGGTTGGAATAAGGCAGCAGCGCAAACGAACCCGCCAGGCGCACGTCGCGTGCGGCCAAGGCTGCGTCGGACATGCGACGCAGCGGCTCGATGCCGCCAGGCGTGGCCTCGCTCGGCCAGCCAAGATGGAGCCCCGCAAGCGCACCACCGACTTCGGGGGCGATGTCGAGCGCAAATGCGCCCGCGCGTAAGGTCAAAAGGCCCGAGATGACGGCGGACGAAGTTTGCGGCACGATCCGATTCCAGAGACGATTGGTCCGAAGACAGTTGAAACGAAGCACGAAGTCTAGCGCAAAAACGGGGGGAACGGCATGTCCGGATACGCGATCTATCCAAGCCTCAAGGGACGCGGCGTTTTCGTGTCGGGCGGCGGCTCCGGGATCGGGGCAAGCTTCGTCGAGCATTTCGCCGCCCAAGGGGCGCATGTCGCCTTCGTCGATCTGGCCGAAGACGCCTCGGCCGCCCTCGTCGACAGAATCGCGGCGGCGGGCCATCCCAAACCCTTTTTCCAGCGCTGCGACGTGACCGACACTGCCGCCTACCAGAGTGCGATCGCGGCTGCGAACACAGAAGTCGGGCCACTGCGTGTGCTCGTCAACAATGCCGCGCGCGACGACCGCCACAAGATCGACGACGTGACGCCCGAGTATTGGGAGAAGTGCCTTGCGGTCAATCTGAAGCACCAGTTCTTCGCGATCCAGGCGGCGGCCCCCGCGATGCGCGAAGCGGGCGGCGGCTCGATCGTGAATATGGGGTCGGTATCGTGGATGCGTTCGCGCGACATCTTCATCGGGTATGCGACGTCCAAATCGGCGATCAACGGCATGACGCGCAGCCTCGCGCGCGAGTTGGGACCTGGCAATATCCGCGTCAATTGCCTGGTACCCGGTGCCATCGTGACCGAACGCCAGACCGCCTTGTGGCGCAATCCCGAGGAGGATGCGCGGTTCCTCGAACTGCAGTCGCTCAAGTTTCGCTTGGGCCCGCAGCATTGCGCGCGCCTGGCCTTGTGGCTCGCCGCCGACGATTCCGACGGCTGCACGGGCCAGAACTTCATCGTCGATGGCGGGCTCGTGTAGGTCGGGTTGCGTGCGGTTGCGCGAATCAGGCCAGTCCAATAGGGTCGAACCCCGATCCTCGCCACAAGGTCGCCTTACACGTGAACGAGCCGCGCAAGAAAAAATCGCTGTCGCCGATTCTCGATCAGATCGCCTATGGCGGTTCGTCGGTGGCGCTCAACCTCATTCGGCTGACGGCCCTGGCGCGCGACCGGCACATGTTCCGCCAGGAAAGCCTCAACCGCACCGTCATCTTCAAATACCCGAATTTCGAACAGCAGATCGCCGAACAGCCGGCCGCCCCGCCGCAGAGTGCTGCAAAGCCAAGCGCGCCCAAGCCCGCACCGGCCCCCAAGCAAGCCGAGCCGCCGGCGGCGCCCGCACCCGAGCGGCCCATCGAAACCGCGATCTACGTGCCGTACGATTCCGAGCAGATCGGGGCTGGTGGCTACGGCATCTATCTGCGCCAGCGCGAATTCGAGCGGCTGCTCAAAGACCATGTCGGCATCGATTTCGAAACCAAGAGCGAGGCCTTCGAGCGCGACGTTGCGATTCTGCGCACGATCGACTCGGTGCCCTCGCTCGATCCGTTCCTGCTCAAGAGCGCGTTGCTCAAATACAGCGCCGACATCCATCCCGCCTATTTCGCGATCTCGGAAGCCGAAGAAGAGAGCATCAAGGGTCTTATCGCCAGCAAGGTCAATCCGATCGTGGCGCGCGCCCTCGGCCTCAAGGACGTCGCCGACGTCAACGAGCGCTCGCAGCGCTTCCTGCAGGCTTTGTGGGATCCCTCGATGCCGGAGGCCAAGCTGTTCGTGTCCGCCTTCGGCATTTCGGGCGACCAGGCGTCGCTGATTTTTGAAGGCTGGAAGGGTGTCACGTTCTACGAGCATACGTTCACGCGCAACCTGCACCAGGTCGCGGGCGTGCTGCGCTGGCTCACCTCGCCGGACGCCACGCCGCTCGATATCCGCGAATTCAAGCACTACAAAGACCAGCAGGACATGTTCCGCCAGGCGGTCGTGAAAAAGCTGCGCAATCTGATTTCGAACGTGAACGGCATCTTCGCCGAATACACCGAATGCCACGGACAGTTCCTGCACGGGGGCGACGCCAAGCCGTTCCGCAATTTCCTTGCGGGCGTCTACCGGCGCTACTGGGTGCTCGGCTACTGCTCGATGGCCGTCTTGCACACCTGCAACATCCACGAACGCTTCATGCGCGAGGCGATCCAGAATCGCCTGCGCTTCGAGCAGATCGAAGACATGCTGAAGCGCATGGATGCCTCGCTCTCGAGCCAGGCGAACGCGTCGATTTAGGCCCCTTCGCGCGCCGCCACGATCTCGATCTCGACCTTGAATTCAGGCCGCGTGAAGCCGCCCACCATCATCAGCGTCGAAGCGGGCGGCGGATAGCCTTCGAACCAGCGGTCGCGCGCTTCCATGTAGGGCTTGAAGTCGTTGCGGTCGAGCACGAAGGCGTTCACGCGCACGACGTTCGAGCGATTCATGCCGGCACCTTTGAGGATCGCGTCGAGATTGGCGAAGATGAGATCGCATTGCGCATCGATGCCTTCGGGCACCGAGCCGTCCTTCGCGATCGCGAGCTGGCCCGAGCTGAACAGCAGCCGGCCCGGCATGTCGACGGCGATGCCGTGCACGTAGCGCGCCAGCGGGGCGGCAAGTTCGGGCGGGGTCAATCTCTCCATGTCGCGTGCACTCCCTGGCGTCGATGCGGGGAAGCGACTATATAACGGCCGACTTCGAAAAACAGGGAGCGACGGCAGATGGCGCAGGCATGGCGGTGGTGGCTCGACATGACGACCGAGGATTTCCGCGGTCTCGACCCTTCGAAAACGGTGGCTTTGCTGCCGGTCGCGGCGGTCGAACAGCACGGGCCGCATCTGCCCGTGTCGGTCGACGCCACGCTCAATCGCGGCATCGTAGAAGCCGCGACCGCGCATTTCGAGCCCGATCTCAAAGTGCTGATCCTGCCGCAGACCGACATCGGCAAATCGAACGAGCATCTGGCGTTTCCGGGCACGCTGTCTTTCTCCGCCGAAACCTTGATCCGCATCTGGACCGAGATCGGCGAATGCGTGCACCGCGCGGGCATTCGCAAATTCGTGATGTTCAACAGCCATGGCGGCCAGCCGCAGATCATGGACATCGTCGCGCGCGATCTGCGCGTGCGCCTCAAGATGGCGGCGGTCGCGGCCTCGTGGTGGGCCTACGGCATGCCCGAGGGCCTGTGGCCGACGCCGGAAATGAAATTCGGCATCCATGCGGGCGGTGTGGAAACCTCAATGATGATGCATCTCGCCCCGCATACGGTGCGCGGGGACAAGATCGCCAATTTCAAGCCGGGCCAGCTCGATCTCGCCGAACATTTCAAGCTGCTGACCTACACAGGCTCGAGTGCGCTTGCGTGGCAGAGCCAGGACCTGCATCCGTCGGGGGCCGTCGGCGACGCAACCGACGCGGATGCGGCGCGCGGGGCGAAAGTCGTCGACCATGCCGCGCGCAAGCTTGCGTCCCTGCTGGCCGAGGTGGCACGCTTCCCGCTTGACCGCATCAAGGACTACGCGTAACGGGTCTTCCCATGCCGCGCTTTCGCGACCAATCGCTGATCCCGACCGAAGCCGTGCGTTTGACGGCCTTGGGCGAATTGGCGCGCGCGGAAATGAGCTTGGGTGCTTTGTCGGCGGCCGTGCGCGGCTTCGTCTCCAGGCTCATGGGCCCGTCGCTCGACGTTTTGGGCCTGTCGATCGAACAGCTGCGCTACGAAGACCTCGTCGAGCCGCGCGGCAAGCGGGCCGGGCCGGGGCAGAGCCTGTCGGCCGACACGGTGCTGGCCCTCACCGACAAGGGCCGCGAAAAACTGTGCGACATGCTACGCAGCCCCGTGCGGGCACCCATGACCGATCTTTCCAAGATGGTCGTCGCCCTCAAAATGCGCTTTCTCGATCTTCTGCCCGAAGAAGATCGGGGTCCCCAAGTCGAGCAGCTCGTCGAAATGGCCGAGATGGAAATCGCCCGGCTGCAGGACCTTGCCGCACGCAACGCCGACGGTCTCTTGGGCGAATGGCTCGCGCACGACATCGGCGAAGCCATGCGTTGGCGCGACTGGTATCGCGACCATCTGGCGAAGCTCTAAGGCGACGAAACGCGCGCCGGCGCATCCTTATCCCAGCCGATACCTTCGCGCAGCGCCACGCACAGCAGCACGATCGCCAGCCCCGGCCACAGCATCAAGGTCGGTTGGTCGAACATCATCAGCCGATATTCGAACAGCATCGCCCCCCAGTCGGGCCGGCTCGAATCCGCCCCCAACCCCAGAAACGCAAGCGCCGAATACGCGATCACGATGCGCCCAATCTTGGCGCCGAGATAGGCGAGCTGGGTGTCGAGAATGGCCGGCAGCACGTGGCGGCGCAGCAAATGCGCCGAACCCGCCCCGAGTGCGGTCGCGGCCCGAACATAGGTTTCGCCGCGCGCCCGTTCGGCAAGGCCGAAAGCCAGCAGCGCATGCGGCCCCCAAGCCCCCGCCGCCAGGGCCAATCCCACGACAAGCGTACCGTTGCCGAACATGGCGACGATCGCGATCGCCGCGACAAGGTTCGGCACCACGCTCGCGAATTCGGCCGTCCGCAGCAGGACAGCACGCGCAAATCCCTGCAGCGACGACGCCAGAATGCCCACCGCCATGCCGACGCCGATGCACACGCTCGCGACGATCGCAACCGCCCCCAGCGTGTTTGCGAACCCGACCAAGATGCGCGACAGCACGTCGCGGCCCAAATGGTCGGTGCCCATCGGATGGGTCCACGACATGCCGACATTGCGCAGCGTCAGATCGACTGCATCCGGCGCGTAAGGCTGCCAGAGCGCAGCAACGGCGGCGAGTGCCGCGAGGCTCGCCAGCAGGGCCGGCGAACGGCGCACGCCCGACGGCCTATGGTGCGACATCGCAAAACCCGCCTGGTGCGACGAGGCGACGCGCCGAACGCGCCGCGAGCGAGGCCAGCAGCATCCAGGCGACCGCGACCATAAAAAACGCCTGCAGCACGAAAAAATCGCGCACCGCAATACTGTCGACGACGAACTGGCCAATGCCAGGCAGGCCGAAAACGGTTTCGACGACGGCCGTGCCCCCGACGACTGTGCCCGCCTCGGCAGCCGCCGTCGAAAGCAACCCAAGCGCTGCATAGCGTCGCCCTTGCTGGGCGACGACGCGCGCGCGCGGCGCACCGCGTGCAAGGGCGGCGCGCACATAGTCGCTGCGCGCCACCTCGCGCAGGCCCGCGCGATAGACCTGGGCGAGCGGACCCAGCACGGCCAGCGCCACTACGGCGATCGGCAGCACATAGCGCTGCGGTCCCGCCTCGAACAGCGCGATCGCGCGCAGCTCGACCGCAAATACCCAGATCAGCAGGCAGCCGAGCCAGAATCCGGGTACTGCCTGCGCGCCGAGCGTGGCCGCGTCGAGCACGCGGTCCTGCCATCCGTGCGGGCGCGCGGCCGCCGCCTCGGCGAGCGGTCCTGCGATGCCAAGCGCCAGCGCAAACGCGCCGAACCCCACCGTCAGCGTGACCGGCAGACGTGCGGCAAATTCCTCGAAGATCGGGCGGCCGGTGCGGAAGCTTGTGCGCCAGTCGCCCGCCAAAAAATCGCCGAGCCACGCCGCATATTGTCCCGGCAAACTGCGGTCGAGGCCCCATTGCGCATGCAGGGCCGCCACGGTCGCAGGATCGGCCGCCTGGCCCTGCGCCAGCAGCAGCAGCGCGGCCGGATCGCCGGGCATCGCGCGCACGATGAAAAAAGCGAGTGCCGAGGCGGCCAACAGATGAATTGCCGCGCGCCCAACCTCGCCCAAAATGCGGCCCAACGCCGTTCAGTCGCGCGCGCGCAAATCGGCGCGCACGATGTAGTAGTCCGACGGATAGGGCACGTAGTCGGCCACGCGCGCCGACAGCCCGACATGCCAGACCGGCGTCATCAGATAGACGACGGGCGCTTGCGCGAAGACCAGTGCTTCGGTCGCGCGCAGGGCTGCGATGCGCGCGGCCGGCGCGTCGGTCGTGCGCAGCCGGTCGAGGGCAGCATCGATGCTTGCGTCGGCAATGCCGGTGAAATTGGTCGGCCCTTGGCTGCGCAGATACTGCTCGAGCACGTAGGCGCCGTCGCCGCCGGGGGCCGCATGCATCGCCCAAAAAGCCATGTCGAAGCGCTTGGCCTGCAACTGCGGCGTGATCGCCTCGCTCGTTTCGAGGCGCACGCGAAAGCCGAGCCGCTCGAGTTGGGCGCGCAAGACCGGGGCAAGTGTGACGAAATCTGGGCGTTGCGGATAGGCGGTCAGTACGAATTCGAGCGGGCGGCCGTCTTTGAAGCGCTGGCCGTTCGCTCCCGCGATCCAGCCTGCCGCGTCGAGCAGACGTGCTGCCTCAACCGGATCGGTCGGGCGCCTTTCGGGCGTCGCGAACGGGAAGAAGCGCGGATACATGCCGGTCGCGACTTCGCCGCCGCGCACCGCTTCGACCAACTGCGCGCGGTCGACGCCAAGATCGACAGCACGGCGCACGCGCACGTCGTCGAAGGGTGCGCGCGCCGTGTTGAGAAACGCCATGTACTGGTAAGCGACCGGCGTTGATTTGACGCTGAGGCCGGCACGGCGCGCGAGCCGCGGCAGCGTTTCGACCGCAAGATTGAACACGATGTCGATCTCCCCGCTTTCAAGGCCCAGCGCCAAGGTCTGCGTGTCGGCAACGCGCCGCACGACAACGGGCGGCCGCGCGGCCGGCACGCGATAGTGCGGATTTGGCTCGAGGCGCAGCAATTCGCCGCGCCGATACTCGACCGCGCGATAGGGACCGGTGAAATGGAACCGTTCGCCCGCGACGCGGTAGACGACAAGCGGAAACTCGGCCAGCACGCTGTCGGCCGCAGCCAGCGGCAATTCGGTGCGCAGACGCACGGCATGCGCGCCCAGAATATCTATTTCGACGTGCCCGGTCTGCGCGCGCGCGCGCGGATTCTCGCGCGTCGAGCGCACGAACGCGTCGCGCAAGGCAGCCGCATCGAACGGGCTGCCGTCGCCGAAGCGCACGTCGTCGCGCAGCTCGATGCGCCAGGCCTCGCCGTCGCGTATCACGCTGCGCGCGAGGTTCGGCACGATGCGGCCCTCGCGGTCGACCGTGAACAAAGTTTCGGCCAGCCCGTGCGACTGCAAGGCCCAGCCCGCACTGCCCTGCGCCGGATCGAGCGATTCGGCGATGAATGTCTGCCCAACGACGACGGGCCGTTGCGCCAGGGCCGGCGCTGCGGCGGCGAACGAAAGAAAAGCGAGAAAGAGCAGACGGATCATTTTGCGTCTCCGAATTGGGCTTCGATATGCACGGACGTATCGACCAAAGGTCCGCACCAGCCGGGCGGCGGCACGCGCGCAAGGATGCCCGCACGCAAGGCCGCAGGACGCTCGAAGCGTTCCATGAGGCCGTCGGGACGGGCGAGGTAAAGCGCGAATGCGTCGGCGACGGCTTCTGCGTCGCGCAGTGCCACAAGGTCGCCGAACAGATAGGTGAAGCGCCCCGGTGCGCTGAACGCGACCGCACAAGGGCGTTTGCACTGGCTGATGCAGCGCACGTTGCGGCGCACCGCATGCGGCGTCGCGCGCACAGTCAACGCGCGATCGACCGCTTGCGCCAGAATGGCGCCGGGCCGCGCACCCTCCGACTGGCTCCAGTCGGGCGGACGGCACAGCACGCAAATGTCGAGAATCGGCGCGTCGAAAACGCGCCTCGGCACAATGCCGTCGGAACAGTCGCTCATCGGTCGGCCTCGCGGCAACGCTGCACGTCGTCCGCGAACCAAAGCCGCTTGGCGTCCGGTTTCCCGAACGGCCTTTTGGCTCCATCGGGGCACCCCGCCCGACGTGTACGCGACGCGACTACTCTCGCCGGCAGGTCTCCTGGCTTGCGGGTCTGGGCGGACGCGCCGCCTTCCCGGTTGCCCAGTGGCGAAATGACGCGCCGCTCGCCGCTCACAGTTGCGGGGGCAGCCGCAGAATCGGCGCGCAAACCGCGCCTCACTGCATTCCCTATCAATTCCCGAAGGAAACCGACGGATAGAGGTTCGCAGAGGTCAAGCATCGGCGTCAAGCGCGCGATCGACGACAAACACGAGGCGCGGTGCGCGCGGGCTCGCGGGCGGCGAGCGGTGCACATGGCCTGCTCCCGCGCGCGCAGGATCGGCTTCGCCGCGAAAAAAACCGACGGCGTAGAGCGGCAAGCGCTTCACCTTCGTCGGATCGGGTACGATGCGCCGGTTGTCGCCGCAGCCCAAGGCCGCCCTGTCGACGTCGCCGTCCTCGACATATTCCGTGCCCCCGCCGGCATAGGTCGTGATCGCCCGCAGATCGACGACGTCGACATGGAAAAACTTGCAGCCCGGACCGACGATGCGCGCAAAGCGGAGTTTGAGGCGTGCAGCATCCGTGCGCGCGACATATGCGCGCGCAATATCGGCTATATCCGTTGCTAGCGCTGCGTCTGCGACGTGACGGGCAAGTGCGGCCGCGACGTCGTCGCGATCCGCCGGAAATTCGAACGAGGGATCGGGACCGAAGCGAAGGGCCGCAACGGCGCGACGCACAGCCTCCGCCGGGCGGCGCAGATCGACGATCGGACCGCAGGCCTGAGCGTCGCCGTGCGAAATCCCGCCGATCGCACGCATGTTCGGCGCGCATGCGCCCATCGCACCATCCATCGAAACGCTCCTCGGCGCCGGGCGCCTTGAAATTTGTTATGTTATACTATAACTATCGTGGCCGCGAACAATGGTCAAGCTGCCGCGCCGCCGTCCGCGCGAAAAGGAGCGCTGAAATGTCCGAAATTCCCGTCACAGTCCTGACCGGCTATCTGGGAGCCGGCAAAACCACGCTGCTCAACCGCATCCTCGGCGAAGACCACGGCAAGAAATACGCCGTCATCATCAATGAATTCGGCGAAGTCGGCATCGACAACGAAATCGTGGTCGGCGCCGACGAAGAAATATTCGAGATGAACAACGGCTGCATCTGCTGCACGGTGCGCGGCGATCTGGTGCGCATCATCGGCGGTCTCATGAAACGCGCGGGCAAGCTCGACGGCATCATCGTCGAGACGACCGGTCTTGCCGATCCGGCACCGGTCGCGCAGACGTTTTTCGTCGACGACGAGGTGCGCGCCAAGACCCGGCTCGACGCGATCGTCGCGGTTGCCGATGCGCGTTTCCTGATCGACCGGCTGGCCGACAGCCACGAAGCGGAGGAGCAGATCGGGTTTGCCGACGTGGTGCTGCTGAACAAGATCGACCTTGTCTCCCCCGCCGAACTGGCGCAAGTCGAAGCGCGGATCCGCGCGGTCAACCCCTACGCAAAGCTGCACCGAACGCAGCGAAGCGAGATTGCGCTGTCCGATATCCTCGATCGCGGGGCCTTCGACCTCGGCCGCATTCTGGCGCTCGAACCGGATTTTCTCGAAAGCGACCACGCGCACGAACACGATGCGGCGATCGGTTCGGTCAGCGCCGTCGTGGACGGCCCCGTGGACGTCGAAAGATTCCAGAAATGGATCGGCGGCGTGCTTGCGGCACAGGGCCAGGCAATCCTGCGGTCGAAAGGGATCCTTGCAGTCGCGGGCGCCGACCAGCGTTTCGTCTTCCAAGGCGTGCACATGCTTGCCGACAGCGCATGGGGCAAGACTTGGCAGCGCAACGAGGCCCGCGTCTCGCGCCTGGTCTTTATCGGCCGCGATCTCGACGCGGCAGCGCTCAAAAGCGGCTTTGCGGCCTGTGCCGCCTAAAGCAGCTGCTGGCCGCCGGTCACAAAAATTTCGCTGCCCGTCACGTAGCCGAAATCGGCGTCGCACAGCCGGTAGATGACGCCCGCCACCTCGGCCGACGTGCCCATGCGATGCATCGGGATGCGCGTGATCAAAGGTTCGTAGTCGGCCGAGATCATTTCGGTTTCGATCTCGCCGGGGGCGACGGCGTTCACGCGTACGCCCAGCTGCGCGAACTCGACCGCCATCTCGCGCGTGAGGCCGGAGAGGGCGGCCTTCGACGTCGAATAGGCCGAGCCCGCAAACGGATGCGCGCGATGGCCCGCGATCGAGGTGATGTTGACCACGGCCCCCTTGGCGCGCGCCAAAGCGCCCGCAAAGCCGCGCGCGAGTTCCAGGGGGGCGAAAAAATTGAGCTCGAACACCCCGTACCAGCCCGCGATTTCGCCGTGCAGCACGCCGAGGCGCTCTTTGTAGGTCGTCTTGGGGCTGATGCCGGCATTGTTGACGAGCGCATGCAGCGGTCCGTCGCCGAGGATCTCGGCGACCTCGGCCACGAAGCGACGGCGCTCCTCGGGCTTCGACAGGTCGCACGGGATGTGGTCGGTCCAATTCGGATCGAACCGGCAATTGGCCGGCACATCCTCGCGCGAACAGGTGATGAGCCGCCAACCCTCGGCGGCAAAACGTTTGACGGTGGCATGGCCGATGCCCTTGGAGGCTCCGGTCAGAACGATCGTGCGCGATTCTGTCATGGCAGACAGGTTAGCGGCTGCCGCCGCAGATGGCTAGCGCACGGAAACGATGCGGAACGGCCGTGCGACGCCGTCATGCTCGGTGATCGTCACGTACTCGCCCGGCACAAACGCATGCCGGTCGAACTTGAAGATGGGTTCGTCGTCCGCGTCCCCGCGCGCATAGGAGAAGGACCAACGCCCGTTTGCGTGCACAAGCAAGCCGTGCTCGTCGGCCGCACCGCGCCAGTAGCGGCGCACGGTGCAAAGTTGGCGCAATTCGGCCCAGCCGGCGGCATCGAAGTTTCCGTGCGCGTCGAGCGGGGCGGCGAATTCGTAGCCGCACGCGGCGTCGCCTGCGGGCGACTCTTTCGTGCGCGCAAGTTCGAGCTGGATATGTTTGAGCGGCATGGGGCGTTTATCCTGTCTTGGCGGCGTTGTTTTCGGGGTGGGTGTCGCAGAAATGGCGAATCGTCGCGCGCAATTCGGCCGCGCGCGCAAAATCGCCGCGCGCACTCGCGGCTTCAAGCTCGTCCAAGATGAGCCGCTTCAGGCGCTGCGAGCCGTCGGGCAAATGGACCAGCCAATTGCCGAGCTCGAGAGCCGCAATCTGGGACAGACGCTCATGATCCGCGATCGCGCGGATTTCGTCGGCCGTCAGGTCGGATAACGCAAGACAATCGATCCAAGCGAGCATTGTACGCCTCCATCGTTCGATGTGGCTGTCCGGTGTCGCTTCTTGCTAAGGGCTAGTGCGCCATCAGCACCGGCAGATCGGCATGCTGCAGAATGTGACGCGTGACCCCGCCGAACACGAGCTGGCGCAGGCGACTGTGCGTGTAGGCCCCCATCACGAGCAGGCCGCAGCCGTGTCGGCGCGCTTCGGCCAGCACATGCGGGCCTGCCTGGATGGTCGGCACGTCGGCACGCGCGATTTCGATCTTGAGGCCCTGGCGCGCCATATAGGCTTCGAGCGGCTTGGCGTCGTTTTCGGCGACGTTTTTGCCCGCGACGATCGCGACGATCTTGGCGGCCCCCGCCATGAAAGGCAGGCCTGCCCCCAACGCGCGTGCGGCCTCGCGGCTGCCGTTCCAGGCAAACGCAATCGGCTTGCTCAAATCCGTCGGGCCGGCAGGCGGTGCGATCAACACCGGGCGGCCGGTTTCGAGCAAAGCCGTTTCGAACGCGACGGTGGAGGCGATGGCTTCGTCCTCGATCGGGCGCGGCAGCACGATGAGGTCGCTGAAGCGCCCATTGTGCATGATCGAATCTTCCTCGGAGCCGGACGGCTCGACCAAAGCGCTCGACACGCCCGCCTCTTTCGACCAGCTCTCGAAATGCGCGCGGGAAGCGGCACTGCGGCGTGCCAGATCCTTTTCGGCCGCGACGACGATCTGCTCGACGAGCGCGCCCGAAGCGCCCTCGCCCACGAACGGGATTGCGTCGCGCGGGTCGCCCGCCGCGTGCAGCGCGTCGACATGGCCCGCGAATTTGCGCGCAACAGCCGCCGCACATTCAAGTGCGCGCAGGTCCGACGCGGTTCCGGCCAAAGGCACCAAGAGATGTTTGTAGGGCATGTGCGTTCTCCCTCTTCTTTCGAACTACTCTACTACGTTACGCCTTTCGCACGGTTTTTCATTTGACCTGGCGCAAAAGTGCCGCGGCCAAGGTGCGTTCGGGCGGTCCACCGGCATCGATCGTTTCCCAGTCGCCCGCATCGGCACCCAAGCCAGACTGGAAGCGCACGACCGCTTCGTCGGCGTCCGAAGCGTCGCCCGCCCGCGCACCCACGCGCGCCAAACGGATCGGCTCGGGACAGTCAAGCCACAGGCCGATGAACCTGCCCGGCGGGGCAAGGGCGGCCACGGCCGCGCGCTCGGCCGCATCGGCATAGACCGCATCGACGATGACCGAATGCCCGGCGCCAAGTGCGGCCTGCGCGCGCTTATGCAGGCTCGCATAGACCGCCGCACTTGCCTCTTTTGTGTAAGCCGATGGTGGCAGCTTCATTTCGGGTGCGAGCCCTGCAAGGCGCTTGCGCTCGACGTCGCTGCGCAGCACGAGTGCGCCCGGTGCGGCGCCGATGGAGGGTGCGAGGGCGGCGGCAAGCGCACTCTTGCCCGTGCCCGACAAACCTCCCACGGCAATGAGGCGGGCGGGCGGCGGCGATAGAAAGCGGGCGGCCATGTCGAAGCAGCTTTGCGCTTCGTCCATCGCGCCTGCCATCGCACGCGTCTTGGCCTTGACGGCGGCGCGCAAGCTCAAGAACAGCGGCAGCAAGGCGAGCCCCGCCTCGTCCGGTCGGCGCTGCAAATAGCGGGACAAAGTCTGGCTCGCAAAATCGCTGCGGCCGACTCGCAGCCAATCGACGAGCAGGAACGCCACGTCGTAGAGCGTGTCGATGCACGATATGCGGTCGTCGAACTCGATCGCATCGAAGGGCACGGGCTTGCCGCCGAGCGTAGTGATGTTGCGCAAATGCAGATCGCCATGGCAGCGCCGCACATGGAAGTCGGCGGCGCGTGCGGCGATCAGCTGCGCGTGTGCGGCGATCTGTGCGGCCGTCTTCACGTCGAGCGCGGCACAGGCAGTGCCGTCGAAAAAGCGCACGAGATCGACCGCGTTGCCGGCCCGCGTCCAGTCGAGATCGGCAACGCTGCCATGCGCTGGCGTCGTCTCGGCGGCCGCATGAAACGCCGCAATCGCGTCGGCAAGATCGCGCACGTCGTCGGCTGCGATGCTGCCTGCGGCAGCACGCGCATCCCACAACGCATCGTCTGGGAAGCGGCGCATCACGACGACCCAGTCGACGATCTCGCCGTCGCCGTCGAACGTCAGCCGGTCGCCGACTCGGCGGACGGCGCGGATGTCGAGATAGAGCGCGGCCGCCGTGCGCCGGTTCACGGCAAGCTCGGCCGCGCACGCGGCATGGCGCTGTTCGAGCGTCGAGAAATCCACGAATGGCAGCGTGACCGCGCGTTTGAGCTTGTAGGCGAATTCGCCCGCCAGAAACACGGCCGACAGATGCGTGTCGATGCGTTCGACCGCAAGGGAAGGCTGGCCGTAGCTGGCGGGATCGGCAAGAAAGGCCAGCGTGGCGGCCTGGTCGTCCATCACGCGGCCGTCGGGCGATGCCGTTCGACGATGTTGTCGGGATCCATGTGCGCGATCACGTCGGCCCCCGGAAAGGCCGCTTCGATCGCCGCTTCGACCGTATCAGCGGCTGCGTGCGCGCGCAGCAGGCTGAGGCTGCCGTCCATCTCGAGATGGATCTGCACATGGATGCTCGAACCGTTGGCGCGCGTGCGCAGCTCGTGCGCGTCTTTGACGTCCGGGACCGCGCGCGCGATGGCGAGGATGCGATCGCGCGTGGCCTCGGGCAGTTCGCGGTCCATGAGATGATCGAGCGACTGCGCCCCGATCGTCCACGCCCCGCGCAGGATGAAAGCGCCGATGGCAAGGCCGCACAAAGGATCGATGAGGTCGATGCCGAACCACATCGACGCGAGCAGCGACAGGCCCACGCCCCCGTTCAGCAGAAAATCCGACATGTAGTGCATGCGATCGGCCCCGATGGCGACCGAGCCCGTGCGCGCCACCACGTGGCGCTGGTACTGCACGAGCGCGAAGGTCAACGCCATCGAGAGGGCCGTCACGGCAAGGCCGATCTCGCCCTGTTCGATCGCGACCGGCGCCCATAGCCGATGCAGCGCTTCGGAAAACAGCAGCAAAGCCGAGCCCGCAATGAAGGCCGACTGCACGAGGCCTGCGACGGCCTCGGCCTTGCCGTGGCCGAAGCGATGTTCTTCGTCGGCCGGCACGAGCGCCTGGCGCACGGCCACGAGATTGACGAGCGAGGCCGCGGCATCGAGCAGCGAATCGAGCAGGCTCGACAGGATCGACACCGAATCGGTCACGATCCAGGCCGCAAGCTTGCCGCCGATCAGCACGCACGCCACCGCGACCGACGCGTAGGTCGCATGGCGCATCAAGCGACCGCGCGCCTCCGGGGATAGCGGGGCGGCGCTTTCGCTCACGGAAACAGCCGCTCGGTTGCCCAAGCGCCGTCGGAAGCCGGGCGGTAGACGATACGCTCGTGCAGGCGGAAGGCGCGGTCGGCCCAGAATTCGATGGTCTGCGGCGAAATACGGAAGCCCGACCAATGCGGCGGGCGCGGCACTTTGCCGATCCCGAATTTGACGCCGAATTCGGCGACACGCCGCTCGAGCTCGAAGCGGCCGGCCAGCGGGCGCGACTGGGTGGAGGCCCAGGCGCCGATCTGGCTGCCGCGCGCGCGGCTGGCGAAATATTCGTCCGCCTCGGCGTCGGACACGGGCGCCACCATGCCCTGCACGCGCACTTGGCGGCGCAGGCTCTTCCAATGGAACAGCAGCGCCGCCTTGGGATGGGCGGCAAGCTCGGTGCCCTTGCGGCTCTCGAGATTGGTGTAGAACACGAAGCCGCTGCGGTCGTAGCCCTTCATCAGCACCATGCGCAGCGACGGCATGCCGTCCGGCCCCACGCTCGCCAGCGCCATGGCAGTGGGATCATTGGGCTCGCTCTTTTCGGCTTCGGCGAACCATTCGGCAAAGCGGCGATAGGGATCGACGCTGGCGTCGAGTTCGGGGGCGGGGGCGTCGGGGCTGGAATTTTCGAGCATAGCTCCTAAATAGTCCGAGATGCGCAGCCGGTCTATGGGCGGAATAGCCGCCACGTGCCGGGCGTTTAGCTGTGGACCGGCTTTGCCGGCAAAGACCCAAAGGGGATAAACATGCGCGCTCTCAAGATTTTCACGGTTGCAGCCTTGGCTTTGGCGTTGGCGGCCTGCCAGGACGGCGGCAACAAACAGACGATCGGTACGGTTTTGGGCGGTGTGGGCGGTGCGGTCGCGGGTTCGCAGTTCAGCGGCGGGCGCGGCCAGCTCGTCGGTACGGCCATCGGCACGCTGGTTGGTGCCTTTTTGGGCAACGAAATCGGCAAATCGCTCGACAAGGCCGACCAAACAGCCGCCCAGCGCGCAACCCAAACGGCGTCCAGCGCCCCGATCGGCCAGAAAATCACTTGGTCGAACCCCGATTCGGGCAATTCGGGCGCGGTTACGCCGACGCGCGAAGGCCGCGATGCCTCGGGTGCGCAGTGCCGCGAGTACCACACCACCGTAAATGTCGGCGGCAAGCAGGAAGAAGCCTACGGCACGGCCTGCCGCCAGGCCGACGGAACCTGGAAATTCGTCAACTAAAGCAGGCAATTGCGGCGAATCCCCGAGCCGATCCGCAATCGGCGGGGGTTCGTCGTTGAACAAGCACCCGGTTCGTGTAGGATGCGCGCTTCTTTCGCGCGTGCACATAACGGACTTGGTGAAATGAATCAATCGCATGGCCTCATGGCCGGCAAACGCGGCCTGATCATGGGGGTTGCCAACGATCGTTCGATCGCGTGGGGAATCGCCAAGGCCGTTGCGTCACACGGCGCCCAACTCGCTTTCACGTACCAGGGCGAAGCGCTCGAAAAGCGCGTTCGCCCGCTTGCCGAACAGCTCGGGGCCGCGCGCCTGCTCGAAGCGGACGTCACAAACGCGGCCTCGCTCGACGCGGCATTCGCAAGCCTCGCGGCCGATTGGGGCACGCTCGATTTCGTCGTGCACGCGATTGCCTATTCGGACAAAGAGCAGCTCAAGGGCCATTACGTCGATACGACGCGCGAGAATTTCCTCAATTCGATGGACATCTCGTGCTTCTCCTTCACGGATGTGGCGCGGCGCGCTCTGCCCTTGATGCCGAACGGCGGCTCGCTGCTGACGCTCACCTATATCGGTGCCGAGCGCGTGACGCCGCACTACAACGTGATGGGTGTCGCCAAGGCGGCCCTTGAAGCGTCGGTGCGCTATTTGGCAGCCGACCTCGGCCCCCGCAATGTGCGCGTCAACGCGATTTCCGCCGGCCCCATCAAGACGCTGGCGGCCTCCGGGATCGGCGATTTCCGCTACATTCTCAAATGGAACGAGCTCAACGCGCCGATGCGCCGCACCGTCACGATCGACGAGGTCGGCAATTCGGGCGTGTATCTGCTCTCCGACCTCGGTGCCGGTGTCACGGGCGAAACGCTGCACGTCGACAACGGCTACCATGTGGTCGGCATGATGGCGACGGAGTCGGCCGGCGAAATCGCCGAGCTCCTGTCCAGCTTCAAGAACAAGGGCGGATGAGCGCCAACGCGTTCGGAACGCTCTTCCGCTTCTCCACCTGGGGGGAGAGCCACGGACCGGCCATCGGCGCTGTCGTGGACGGCGTGCCGCCGCGTCTGCCGCTCAGCACGGCCGACATCCAACGCTATCTCGATCTGCGCAAGCCCGGCACGTCGCGCTTCGTGACCCAACGCCGCGAGCCCGACCAGGTCGAAATCCTGTCGGGCGTGTTCGAGGGGCTCACGACCGGCACGCCGATTTCGCTGCTGATCCGCAACGAGGACCAGCGCTCCAAAGACTATTCCGAGATCGCCGAGACCTTCCGCCCCGGCCATGCCGACTACACGTACTGGGCCAAATACGGCATTCGCGACTATCGCGGCGGCGGGCGTTCGTCGGCGCGCGAAACCGCAAGCCGTGTCGCCGCTGGGGCCATCGCGCGGCTGATCTTGGGCAAGCAGATCGTGCTGCGCGGTGCGGTCGTGCAGATCGGCTCGCACAAGATCGACCGCCGCAATTGGGACTGGGCGCAGACCACACAGAATCCGTTCTGGTGCCCCGATGCCGCCGCCGCCCAAGCCTGGGAAGGTGTGCTCGACGCCACGCGCAAATCGGGCTCGTCGATCGGCGCCGTAATCGAGATCGTGGCCGAAGGGGTGCCGCCGGGCTGGGGAGCACCCCTCTACGGCAAGCTCGACAGCGATCTTGCTGCAGCCCTCATGGGCATCAACGCCGTGAAGGGTGTCGAGATCGGCGACGGGTTTGCCGCCGCCGAATTGTCGGGCGAGGAAAACGCCGACGAAATGCGCGCGGGCAACGACGGCCCGATCTTCCTGTCGAACCATGCCGGCGGCATTTTGGGCGGCATTTCCACGGGCCAGGCGATCGTGGCTCGTTTTGCCGTGAAGCCCACAAGCTCGATCCTGTCGGCCCGCCGCACGATCACGACCAAGGGCCTCGACACGGAAATCTCGACCAAAGGCCGCCACGATCCGTGCGTGGGCTTGCGCGCCGTTCCCGTGGGCGAGGCGATGGTTGCGTGCGTGCTTGCCGACCACAAGCTGCGCCATCGCGGCCAAGTCGGGCCGTGACTTCGAGCGACGAAAGGCGTGCCGCCGCCGCCGCATTGACCAACGCGGCGCTGGGCAAAACCAAATTGCCGCTGCTGGTCGTGCGCCGCTCGCGCCGCCATGCCGGCTTCGGCCTGCTGATGGGCTCGCTGATTTTCGGCTTCGCGGTCGCCGTCGTGTGGTCGGCGGTCGAAAGCGGCGACGCGATCGGCGGGCCGCTGCTGCTGCTCGCCGTCGCAGCCTGGTACGGCGTGCAGACCGGCAAGATCTTCCGCGACGACAGCCCCAAACTCGTGATCGAGCGCGCGGGCCTTGCCATGCCGGGCGTCGCCCCCCATCCGATCCCATGGGCGCACATCAGCGAAATCCGCATCGCGACCGGCTTTCGCGCGCTCGGCGGCGGGCGCATCGATATCGGGCTCGAAGTCGAAGCATTCGCGAGCCTCACGCTCGGCCAGCGCTGGATGGGCGATCCCATCGTCAAGCGCGCGGGCCTGTCGCCCGTCGTGTCGGTGCTGGCCGCAAGCCTCGACACGGACGCACGCAAGATCCTCGACGCCATGCGCCATTACTGGCCGCCCGAGGACAGCAACTGATGGAACGGCTGCAGGCCGCCTTCGGGCTGTTTGCCCTGCTCGCAATCGCGGCCGCTTTGTCCGAAAATCGCCGCGCCATCGATTGGCGCCGCGCGGGCCTTGCCTTCGCCGCGAGCATCGCCGCCGCCTTGCTGTTTTTGAAAGTGCCGTTTGCGGCCCAAGCGTTGGGCCTGCTCAATGTGCCGGTGCAAGCCGTGGCCGACGCGACGCGCGCAGGTACTTCGTTCGTGTTCGGCTATCTCGGCGGCGGACTCTTGCCGTTCGCCGAAGCCTCGCCGGGCGGGGCGTTTGTGTTGGCCCTGCAGGCGCTGCCGCTGATACTCGTCGTCTCGGCATTGACGACGCTGCTGTTCCATTGGGGCGTCTTGCCGAAGATCGTGCGCGCTCTTTCATTCGTGCTCGAGCGCAGCCTCGGCGTGGGCGGAGCCGTAGGCCTTTCGACCGCCGCCAACGTGTTCGTCGGCATGGTCGAAGCGCCCTTGTTCATCCGCCCGTATCTCGCCCGCCTCACGCGCGGCGAATTGTTCGTCGTGATGGTGGGCGGCATGGCCTCGATCGCGGGCACGGTGATGGTGCTCTACGCAACCATCGTCGGCCGCGTGGTGCCCGACGCGTTCGGCCATATTCTGGTGGCTTCGCTGCTCTCCGCACCCGTCACGATTCTGATTGGCCGCATCATGGTGCCCGATGCCGCCGCCACGCGCACGGCGGCAACGCTCGACACGGACGAGCCGGTCGCCGCGAGTGCCATGGACGCGATCGCCAAGGGCACGTCCGCCGGTCTCGAATTGCTGCTGAACATCGTTGCGATGCTGATCGTGCTGATCGCGCTCGTGGCGCTGGCCAATTCCGCCCTCGGCCTGCTGCCGGATGTTTTCGGCGCCAAGCTCACGCTCGAGCGTGCGTTGGGCTGGGTCATGGCGCCGATCTGCTGGCTCATGGGCATTTCCTGGGCCGAAGCCGCAACGGCCGGCGCGCTCATGGGTGTGAAAACCGTACTGAACGAGTTCGTGGCCTATGTGCAGCTCGCAGACACGCCCGCCGAAGCCTTGTCGGAGCGCGCGCGCCTGATCCTCGTCTACGCGCTGTGCGGCTTCGCCAATTTCGGCTCGCTCGGCATCATGATCGGCGGCCTTGCGACGATCGCCCCGCAGCGTCGCGCCGAGATCGTAGCCCTCGGCATGAAATCGCTGGTCGCGGGCACGCTCGCAACCTGCTTCATGGGTGCGCTTGTGGGCGCGCTTTACTGAATCTTCCGGGCCGCCACCAGAAACTCGCGATTGCCTTCGGGGCCGAGGATCGGGCTCGGCTCAATGCCCAGCACCGCGAAGCCGAGTGTGGACAGCCACGCCGCGATGCGTGCGCATACTTCGTCGTGCAACGCCGCATCGCGCACGACGCCGCCCTTGCCCACGCGCGCGGGACCCACTTCGAATTGCGGCTTTATCAATGCGACGACGCTGCCGCCGATCTTGAGCAATGCCAACGCGGCAAGCAGCACGGTTTCAAGCCCGATGAAACTTGCGTCGCACACGACCATGTCGACTTGCTCGGGAATTTCGGCCGCACTCAAGCGCCGCGCATTGGTCTTCTCGAGCACCACGACGCGCGCGTCGGTGCGCAGCTTCCACGCCAACTGCCCCTGCCCGACATCGACCGCATAGACGCGCAGCGCCCCGTTCGTGAGCAGCACGTCGGTGAAGCCGCCGGTCGAAGCCCCCACGTCGATCGCGACGGCGCTCTTGGGATCGAGCGCAAAGTGGGCAAGCGCATGCGCAAGCTTGACCCCGCCGCGGCTGACCCACGGATGCGGTTGGCCGCGCACTTCGATGGCGAGGTCTTCAGCCGTCGGCGTGCCGGGCTTATCGAGCCGCTTTTCGCCCGCATAGACAAGGCCCGCCAGCACCAGCGCTTGCGCCTTCGCCCGGCTCTCGGCAAGGCCGCGATCGACGAGGATTTGGTCGAGCCGCTTTTTGCTCACGCGCGGGCGGCGCTGCTCGTACCGGCACCGAGCGCTTCAATTGCGGCCTTGGCGATCGCGGCGGCGTCCAGCCCGGCTTCAGCGTATTGGCGATCCTGCGTGTCGTGGTCGATCAGGCGGTCGGGCAGCACCAGCGTGCGGATTTTGAGGCCGCGATCGAGAATGCCGGCCGACGCAAAGCCGTGCAGGATCGCCGCACCGAAGCCGCCCATCGAACCTTCTTCGACCGTGAGCAGCACCTCGTGTTCGCGCGCGAGGCGCAAAGCGAGATCGAGATCGAGCGGCTTCAGGAAGCGCATGTCGGCAAGCGTGGCGCCGAGGCCGCGCGCGGCCAGAATGTCGGCGGCCTTGGCGCATTCCGCGAGACGCGCACCCAGGTTCAAAATGGCGATCTTGCCGCCTTCGCGTACGATGCGGCCCTTGCCGATCGCGAGCACGCGGCCGCGTTCGGGCACGGCAACGCCCGTGCCCTCGCCGCGCGGGAAGCGGAAGGCCGACGGGCCGGCATCGTAGGCCGCCGACGTCGCCACCATGTCGGCGAGTTCGGCTTCGTCGGACGGCGCCATCACCACCATGTCGGGCAGGCAGCCGAGATAGGCAAGATCGTAGGCCCCGGCATGCGTGGCCCCGTCCGCACCCACAAGGCCCGCACGGTCGATCGCGAAGCGCACGGGGAGTTTCTGTAGCATCACATCGTGCACGAGCTGGTCGTAGGCGCGCTGCAGGAAGGTGGAATAGATCGCCACGAACGGCTTCAGCCCATCCGCCGCCATGCCGGCCGCGAACGTGACCGCGTGCTGCTCGGCAATGCCGACGTCGAAGCAGCGCTTGGGAAAGCGCTTGGCGAACAGATCGAGGCCGGTACCCGTCGGCATCGCGGCCGTGACGGCGACGATGCGCGGATCGGCAGCGGCTTCCGCAATCAACGCTTCGGCGAAGACTTTGGTGTAGCTGGGGGCGGCAGGCTTCGACGCCTTCGGGCTCCCTTTGAGAGTACCTGCGTCGCCCACCACGAGGTCAAAGCTGCCGACGGCGTGATAGCGATCGGCCGCATCGGCCGGGAACGGATGGCCGCGGCCCTTCTGCGTGACCACGTGAATGAGCACGGGCCGTTCGTCGGCCGCGTCGCGCACATTGCGCAACACCGGCAGCAGATGTTCGAGATTGTGGCCGTCGATGGGGCCCACATAATAGAAGCCGAGCTGCTCGAACAGAGTACCCCCGCCCGCCCCGAAACCGCCCGAGACGAGGCCGCGCGCCAGCTCGTCCGCGCGCTCGACCGCATGGTAGAGCGGGCGCGGCAGATGGCTTGCCATCTCGCGCGCGAGGCTGCGCAGATTGAGGAACGGCTTCGACGAGATCAGCTTCGAGAGATAGGCACTCATCGCGCCCGTCGGCGGGGCGATCGACATGTCGTTGTCGTTGAGGATCACGATCAGGCGCTGGCGCATCGCACCGGCGTTGTTCATCGCCTCGTAGGCCATGCCGGCCGACATGGCCCCGTCGCCGATCACCGCGATCGCGCGGCGACGCGGCGCATCCGCCCCCGCATTCGTTTCAGGGGCCAACATGTCGCGCGCCACGGCCATGCCGAGCGCTGCCGAAATCGACGTCGACGAGTGTGCCGCACCGAAAGGATCGAATTCGCTTTCGCTGCGTTTGGTGAAGCCCGACAGACCGCCGCCTTGACGCAGCGTCCGGATACGGTCGCGCCGGCCGGTGAGGATCTTGTGCGGATAGGCTTGGTGGCCCACATCCCAGATCAGCCGGTCGTGCGGCGTTTCGAACACATGGTGCAAGGCAACGGTGAGTTCGACCACGCCGAGGCCCGCGCCCAGATGCCCGCCCGTGCCCGACACGGCCGCGATCGTCTCGCGGCGCAATTCGTCGGCGACATGGCGCAGATCGTCGGCCGACATGCGGCGCAATTCGGCCAGATCGCCCGCGCGGTCGAGGAAAGGGGTCGCCCCCGAATTATGGCCAACGGAAGAGGTCATCGCGTCGCTCAGTTCTGCCGCCGCACGACCCAGCGTGCGAGGGCGCGTAACGCATCGGCCTTGGCGTCGAACATGTCGAGATGGCTTGCGGCTTGGTCGGCTAGCAGCAGCGCTTGCGCGCGCGCGCGCTCGATGCCGAGGATCGACACGAACGTGGCCTTGCCGAGCGCTTGGTCCTTGCCGGTGGCCTTGCCGGCCGCATCGGCCGAGCCTTCGGCGTCGATGAGATCGTCCGCGATCTGGAAGGCGAGGCCGAGATCGTGCGCGTACGCCACCAGCGTGTGGCGCATATGGGCGGGCGCTTTGCCGAGGATCGCCCCCGACTGGGCGGCAAAGCCGATCAAAGCACCGGTCTTCAGGCGTTGCAGGCGCGTGATCGCACCGATGTCGAGCGTCTGGCCTTCGGCCGACAGATCCATCTGCTGGCCGCCACACATGCCCTCGGCACCGGCCGCGAGCGCCAAGGCGAGCACGAGGTCGGACCGCACGCCCGCATCGCCGTGCGTGAGCGGATGGGCCAGCACTTCGAAGGCGCGCGTGAGCAACGCGTCGCCCGCAAGGATCGCGGTCGCCTCGTCGTAGGCTTTGTGCACGGTCGGTCGGCCGCGGCGCAGATCGTCGTCGTCCATGGCCGGCAAATCGTCGTGCACGAGGCTGTAGCAATGCACGAACTCGATGGCGCAGGCCACGCGCAGCGCGCACGCCTCATCGACGCCGAAGAGCTTGGCGGTTTCCATCACCAGGAACGGCCGCACGCGCTTGCCCCCGCCGAGGCATGCATAGCGCATGGCCTCGTGCAGATCGGCCTCGAAGCCTTCGCCCTTGGGCAGCAGGGCTTCAAGGGCACGTTCGATGCGCTGGGCGGTGTCGGCCAGAAGCTGTTCGACGGCAAGCGAAGTGGGCATGGGTGCTGGCATGAGGCTGCGGGCGGACCGTCAGGCCGCGTCGAACGGTGCGGCCGTCGCCCGGCCCGCCGCGATCTGGATGCTTTCGATGCGCGCACTCGCCTGCGCGAGTTTTGCTTCGCAATGGCTCTTGAGGGCGGCCCCGCGCGCATAGGCGGCGACCGACTCGTCCAGCTTGCCCTTGCCCTGCTCGAGCGCCCGCACGATGTCTTCGAGCTCTCTCAAAGCCTCTTCGAACGACATTTTGGCGATGTCGGCGGGGACCGGTTCGGGCGCTTGGCTGGCAGCATTTTTCATGGCGCCGTTTATAGGCGGGCGGCCGCCCGGAGGCAAGGCGGGGGGGGGGGGCGGGGTGGCGGAGGCCATGGCCGGTCGCCAGCGCCCGAACCGCCCCCCGGCCGTCGC
>Ga0315907_10000400_pt1 | contig 63552 bp, 62 predicted proteins | sample LakEriMetagenome_3_FD_203525 | JGI IMG/M metagenome (GOLD analysis project Ga0315907, IMG submission 203525) | Freshwater fungal communities from buoy surface, Lake Erie, Ohio, United States - Buoy 12 MA123 | ecosystem: Environmental > Aquatic > Freshwater > Lake > Lake biofilm | place: USA... | reverse complement strand
GCGTGTTCCCGTTTCAAATGTTCTAATGCCGCGTTCACAAACCATTACGTCTTGATTTCCACCGGACAAAACGAACTCAGCTGCTTGAACTAATTCTTGTAGGGTGGTTCCAAACCCGCGTTTAATCAATACCGGCTTATTTATTTTAGCACATGCCCTTAAGATCCCTTGGTCATACATGGCTTTGGCTCCAATCTGTATAATGTCGGTATGTTCAATAATTTCATCAATGTGTGTGGCATCTCGCGCCTCTGTAATGACGGTAAGCCCATGTCTTTCACGCATTTTAGCCAATAGTTTTAAGCCGTCTAATCCCATACCTTGAAATGAATAGGGACTTGTCCGAGGCTTATAAGCACCTCCCCTAAGGGTATTTAACTCAAGGGATTTTAATAACTGTGCCGCACTTTCAATTTGCTCTTCAGATTCTACCGAACATGGACCACCAATGAGTACGGTATGCTTAGTTTGGCCTCCAATCGTAGTAGCACCGAAATTGATGGTGCGCGTTTCTGGGTTGTACCCTCTACTTGCTAATTGCATATCATTTGGGAAAACCCATGATGCTTCGGCATGTTCAACCAATCCCGCAGGAACCTCTTTCATGGAGGAGCCGGTAATTAGGGTATGTGCGCCATCAAAAATATGAAAGGCTTTGTGAGCTGCTGCAAGTTGTTCGGCTTGCGCTCCGCTTAGGGTTGATTTTAGTTTTATAATCATAATTCACCTTTTATCAGGTTAACAAAATTAATGATGCCTACGGCTTGGTATTGTTCATTCACTACCGGTAGGTACATCACGGGGAAACTTGTGCGTTTTAGCACCTGTAATAAATCGATAACCGATTGCCTAGCAGATATAGTTAACGGATGTCGATTGACAAGTGATTCCGGTGTAATGGCTTGATTGTTTTTTAATTGATTCAACAGTGCCTTACGAATGTCGGCACTTGATACAATGCCCACTAAGGCGTCTTGTTCATCGATGACCAAACAAAACCCTAAGCTACCAGATTCGATCACTTCAAGAATGGATTCCGTAGTACAGGTTGACATGTGAACCAGAGGACATTCCTCTAAGGGCATCATGAAATCTGCAATTTGAAACGTGGAAGCGTGGTTGCGCGTGGTTAAATTCATTAAGGCATGACCAATGCTGGGTCCTTTGAATAAATACGAACCGGAAACAGCGGTACTTACCCCCATGTTTCTTAGGATAAACGATACTTCTCCGTTAACGCCACCATCCACATGAATGGATTTATTGGGGTATCGTTTTCTAAAGGTTCTGATTTTTCTGAAATTCTCTTTATCAAATACACCTCCGGATTGTCCGGGTACGGTGGCCATGATCAGAATGAAATCGCAGGAACTGTGAGTATCAAAGGCATCTACCGAGGTAGGAGTGGTAATGGCTACACCTTTGGCGGCGGTTAACTCACTTGGCCAAATTAAAGGTTCTTCCAAGGGTTCCAATTGGAAAGTAACGTATTCCACCGGAACTTCGAGCAAGCGTTGGTAGTATTTAGATGGGGTAGGCGTAATGATGTGTAGATCCACAGGGATATTACTCATTTTTCTGAGCGCGATGATGTCATCAAAAACGCTTAAATCATCGTTGCAATCTACATGAAAAAGATCCACTTGGTGTGCATCCAAGGCACTAATGGTTTGCGCTAATTCGTTGCGTGAATCGCTGTATATCGAAGCAGAAATCTTCATTGCTGCAAAGGTAAGGATTCTAGCGCGAGGATAACACTATTTACATGTTCCTTTTTTATACCTTGTTTTGCCCTCCATGCATTGAATCACCGCTTCATTTTGGTAGGTATTTCCCTCGCAATCACATACTGGATCGTAATAGTTTGGGTTAATATCAATTAACTCGCAAGCCCATTTGTCGTGTTCAATGCATCCGCCTTTTTTACAGGAACTCAAAATGAATAGGGCAGAAACACTTAAAACAAAGAACATTTTTTTCATTCGAACGATTTTAATTGATTGGGTGTGAAATCCCATTCCGGGGTGTCTAAGTTCTGACCGAAATCAAGGTCGTACCATGGACAACCTGGAGTTGTGGGATTATCTAAGATTTGAATTTCTTGTGCTGGCATAAAGCTTTGGGCTAACATGAATTTAACTTTACCTGTGTTATCGATGCATTTATCCACTACAATGATGGCATGGCCGAAAGGGTGGCCCGGCGGCGGTCCTGTAATAAATACGTCACCTATTTCAAGTGATTCAACGGGTTTAGTGGTTAACTGTTGATTTAAAGAAGTGGTGTTTGCGGTATTAAACACCGTTTCCAAATACGTCCAAAGATTGGTTTTATCTGCTGTTTTGCCACCTAACCATGCGCTATAGGAAAGGGTTTTGCCACTAGCTTGTCGAAACGAAATCTCATTGAATCTTGATTGACTAAAGAGGTAATCAGCTCGAAGTCGCATAACGGCATCCGCGCATTGATGCAAGTCTTTTTTACCGATCGGAAGATCTACCACCGCCAGGTAGGTTTGGTAATTAGACTTGACCGTTCCATCGAATTCCAAAACTTCTGCACCATCGGCTTTAAGCGGTAGATTTCTTAAATATAATCCAAATGAATTGCCATCCATTGCAGTTCGCGTAAATCCTTCGGGTGTGTTAAACCGCGTTTCAATGGTTTTTCCTGTGGGAATGATCCAAGATATGGGTTCGTTTACCTCGGTTTTTTCACTTGTTTTTGTAGGTTCAGCGGATTCCTTAGTTTGGCAAGATGCGATGGAAAAGACCATTAAGCTGCTGTAAAGAAATAATTTCATCAGTCTGTTTATATGTTGTTATCGCTTTTCAACGCAAGTTAATTGAATGGTTTCACCCACCATGCAAATTGATCCTCCCGAAAATGAATTGTAGTTAAAAAATATTTTTTGATTTTCGACCAACAAACTGCTGTCAAACGCACCTAAATTGACGGGCTCAAAGGTTTTCCCGTTCGCTTCAATCACCCATCCACAACCGTCTAAACCGGTACGATTCTTAAAAGTGCCTTTGATTGCAGAGGTACATGAGGTGCTTTTTGAACAACTGACCATTAACGCCAGACTGATAATTGCTATCCATTTCATAGTTTAAAGGTAATGAAAAATTAGTCTCAATGATATTTAGACTTTTAGACAATTGGTCATTTGGACTTTAGGGCTTTGGGATTCAAGTGCCTGGAAAGCGGCCCTTCGATACGTCCTTCGGACTACTCAGGGACCGCTTTAACTCAAATAAATAATATACGTCTAGTGCGTGACCTCAGCAGCTCGTGATAAGCTGGACTCCCCTCAGTTTATCGAAGGGTCGAATTATGTCGAAGGGCGCACGCATAGAAATTCAATAATCACCGAAACGCTCGATTTTCAGGATTGAAGCCCACCGTAATTTTTGCTATTTGCACGCACCCTGAGTAGTCCGAAGGACGTACCGAAGGGTGCGCAATATCTTAATATCTTAATATCTTTTTGGACATAAGGACTTCAGGACACAAGAATTTTAGGGCTTTTTGGCAATTGGAGTTTTTATATTCTTTTAATATCTTAACGTCCATAAAAAAAAGAGGGGTAAGCTACTTTTATCGCACCGCTACAACCTCATACCTTTGCTACGTTCCCGTCCTGGAGGATTCAGAGGGAGCTGGTCGTAAAAGACTTACCCCGCACAAATGTAGGTAGATTTTCTTAAAAGAAAAAAAGGTACTTATCGCTTAAAAAAGTCCAAGGTTCGTTCACAGACCTCTAGAAGGTCTTTTGGTAACTCATCTTTTGTCCACGGATGACATGCTCCAAAGACGTGATCGGTACCCGAAATTACTTCGAGTGTAGTTTGGCTCCAGGCTGCAAGGGCTTCTCCTTCCGTAAGTTCCACCGAACGGTCTTGGTCTCCATGGATAACGAGTATCGGGGTATTCATCGATTTTACCGCCGCCTCGATGTTGAGTTGGGATTCATTTTTTTGAAAGTCCTCATAAAGAGTATATTTCTGCGGGAGTTGCTGCCGCGTACGTCCGTTCAGGATTGTACGGGTACCCTTATTTTTCCATGGGTCAAGTTCACTGCCTTTGGGAAACCGAGCACCAATATCTGAGATGGATGCCCAAAGTGCTATCTTATCGGTTTGTGTTTGTTTGGCGTGTAAAATCACAGCTCCTCCTCCGCGAGAATGCCCAATGAGAAAGGTGGATTCAGCTTGAATACGTGTAGCGATATGAGTACGGAAATACCCGATATCTGCTACCTCATAGGAATAGGTGTTTTGAGCAAAGGCTTCTGGATCTGGGAAGTCAATGCCTTGGGTGCTTGTCCCTCCGTTGTGTGTGAGGTTTAATTTGGCAAAGGCATAACCATGCGAAACAAAATAAGATTGAACAAGATGCCATGCTCCCCAATCTTTGAAGCCCATAAATCCATGGACAAAAATCACTACCTGTTTATTCCAATTTGAGGGAACCTCCAAATCGAAAAGGCTTTTACGGTTGGCAGATCCTTGATATATGCCATTGGTAATCTGGAGGGCATCCATGGCTTAATTGATTTTGAAACATACATATTTTATCACGTGACCTTTCGCGTGAAACAGTTGTTCATAGTGTGTTTTAATGCTGAATATATCGCGCTGCGTTGGATTTGTTTCTGTCGCGAGCGTTGCGTAGAGGTCAGGCCGACAATCGACTACAGGATACCCGTGTTCTTCGATTTGCTCCATCGTAAATTCAAAAAGTAGGTCGTTGTCAGTTTTCATGTGTACTAACCCGCCTGGTTTTAAAAACTTCCGGTATCGTTCAATGAACATAGCTGAACTCAGACGTTTCTTAGGTTTTTGGGGTTGGGGATCAGAGAAGGTTAACCAGATTTCATCCACTTCATTCGGACCAAACAGTGCTTCAATGAAATCAATGCGGGTGCGCAAGAACCCAACGTTGGTCATTTTTTCTTTTAGGGCTTCCCGGGCTCCAATGAACATGCGATTTCCTTTAATATCCAATCCAATGAAGTTTTTATTCGGATACATTTTCGCTAATCCCACGGAATATTCCCCCTTGCCACATCCCAATTCTAACACCAGTGGGTTTTCATTGTTAAAAAAGTCTCGGTGCCAATTGCCCCGCATTGGAAAGTCTTGATTTCGTTGATATTCCAGGACGTTTTCAAAAGTTCTTATGGCTGCAAATCGCGCGAGTTTATCTTTTCCCATGGTGTCACAAAAGTAATCATTTCGGCATGAACGATTAACTTAGAAAGATTGCAATTACTTTTGCACCATGCATTTCATAGAACCATACTTTCGTTGGCGGGGTGAATATATTGCCTCAGAAGATGCTAAGTCTCCGTTTTACGGAAGGGTTTATAGCGAATTTGAGTTTCAGCATCGGGTGTACAATTACTTGATTCATCCGCAATGGGATGATTTTGGGTCAACGACCTTGTACATGAAAATACTCTATGTTGATTATGAAGCAGCTGCGTGTGTGATTGAATTTATTGGGGAATGGAACGATGCGATTGAAAACGACATCATGACCTTAAAATCCAACGTGTTGAATCCACTCATTGAGGAAGGAATTGTACGCTTTGTGCTAATTTTTGAAAACGTGTTGAACTTCCATTATTCGGATGATTGCTATTACGAGGAGTGGTTTGAGGACATTGAAGAAGGATGGATCGCTGCGGTAAACATACATCCCCATGTGGCCAAGGAGTTGCAGCGGATTCAAATCGATTCGTATGTCGCCATGGGGGGCGAGCTCGATGAATTGGAATGGCGTACTTTTAAGCCGCATCATTTTGTGCAAAAAGTGGATCAAATCATAACGCACAGGCTCTGCTAATGTAACTTTGAACGACATGCCTCGTATTGAAACCCATGTCAAACCAACAATATCAATTTCAATATCGCATGCATGCGCATTGGAATGAACTTTCTCCTTTGGATATCACCCTTGTTCACGAAGCATTTAAGGCCATGGATAATGCCTATGCGCCATACAGTCGATTTAAAGTCGGAGCCTCAGTGCGCTTAGAAACCGGAGCAGTTATTTGTGGCAGTAATCAAGAGAACATAGCGTTCCCTTCGGGCTTGTGTGCAGAGCGAGTGGCCTTGAATTATGTAGGGGCCAATTTTCCAGGAATCACCATTGATACCCTTGTCGTGGTGGCACAAGGTGAACTCATGCCCGAGGATCATTTACTTTCTCCGTGTGGGGGCTGCCGTCAAGTAATGTTAGAATCTGAGAATCGACAATCTACTCCAATTCGCGTAATTTTAGTAAATCAAGATCAACGTACCATGATCATCGAAACCGTGAAGGATTTATTGCCTTTTGGATTCGGAAAATAAGCTCAGTTTTCTGGGAATTACTTTTCAACACAGCGCTTTTTTGATGAAAATCTGACGTATTTTTGTAGGCTACAAAATACATCAAAATGAACAGTTGGTTTACCGTTAAAGTTAAGTATACAAAACAGTTAGAGAACGGATCTCTAAAGCGTGTTAATGAGCCTTATTTATTGGCTGCGATGACCTTTACCGATGCTGAGGCACGGATTTATGAAGAACTTAGCGCTATGATTCGTGGAGAATTTATGGTTACAGGAATCACTCGAACCGATCTGCAAGATATTTTTCAATATGAGGATTCTGCCAATTGGTTTAAATGTAAAATTACCTATGGGGTAGATGATGAGGAAGGGGAAAAGAAAAAGAAAGTGGCACAAAACTTTTTAGTTTCCGCTCCCGATGTCAAAGAAGCCTATCTGAGAATGGAAGAGAGTTTGGCCACCCTGATGATTGACTATCAAGTAATTTCTATTATTGCTTCTCCGATTGTTGAGATTTTCCCTTACCGTGATGATGAGGTGGCAAGCCCAGCAAAAGCAAAGAAAACTGAAGAGTTCATAGAACCAACAAGTAACAAAGGCGTTGTTTTTTCGGCATCCGGTAGCGATATTGACGAAGATGAATTGACGGCAGATGACCAGGATGAGGACGCGGATGATGACAGTCAATTAGACGATCAATTTTCGGGAGACGATGAGTAATCCATTGGATCAGCTGAGGGACAATCATTCCGATTTTTCAAAAAATCAAGAGTCCTTTCTTTTTACTGATCCCTTTGTGGCGTTTGAATCGTGGTTCAATGTAGCGGTGAGTTCCGGAGAACAGGAAGCCAATGCCATGGTGATTTCCACGGTAAACGAATTTATGAAACCAAGTGCTCGTGTCGTTTACCTGAAAGGACTTTTAGATCAACAGTTTGTGTTCTACACGAATTATTTGTCGCACAAAGGCAAAAATCTTAATCAAAATCCAAATGCTTCCTTACTGTTTTTCTGGCCTGGCCTTGAGCGTCAGATTCGGATAGAAGGAACAGTGAATAAAATTAGTGAAACGGAAAGCGATGCCTATTTTGCTTCACGCCCTCGAGAAAGTCAATTGGGTGCTTGGGCATCCCATCAATCGGAACCCCTCGTTGGAATGGACGAAATCACTCAACGGTATAGGATTCTTGATGAACAATTTCAAGGAGACATACCCCGTCCGCCGCATTGGGGAGGCATGGCTTTACGTCCTACGTATTTGGAGTTTTGGCAAGGTAAACCATCACGCTTGCATGAACGTGTGTGTTTTAAGTTAACAGAAGATGCATGGCAGATTAGCCGCCTAAATCCATAAGATGAAAGAAAGTCCTACTGAAGTTATAACCCTAAGCAACGGGATCCGTTTGGCCTATGTGCGTTCAAACAGTGCAGTCGGACACCTTGCTTTTTATTTTAAGGGGGGTAGTCGTAGTGAACCGCCAACACACCCCGGACTTGCACACTTTTTAGAACATTGTATTTTTAAAGGAACCCATACGCGCAAGGCCATGTGGATCCTTACCCGCCTGGATGAAGTAGGAGGGGAGTTGAATGCGTTCACCGCTAAAGAAGAAATTTGCGTGCATGCCACATTTTTAAATCGATATACGAAACGTGCATTTGAGCTCATGTCGGATTTAGTAGTGAATTCGAATTTCCCCGTTCAAGAAATTGAAAAAGAAAAGGAAGTCGTGATCGATGAAATTAATTCCTATAAAGACAGTCCCTTGGATCGCTTGATGGATGAGTTTGATCGAATTTTTTTTAATGAACACCCCTTAGGCAATCCAATTTTAGGAACAAAAAAATCGGTTAAAGGGTTTAAACGTGAGGATTTATTGACCTTTATACAGGCTAATTTCACGTCCGATAATTTGGTGGTTTCTTACGTAGGAAGAGAGTCCAAGCACCGCTTGGTGGAACTCATAGAAGATCAATTAAAAGACCTGCCGCCTAAGGCAACCAACTTGGGATGGATTCCGCCCACGGAGATTAAGCCCTTTACCATTCGCAAGAAAGAATCTAATTTTCAATCCCATGCGATTCTTGGTGGTATTGCTCCATCGTATCACAGCGATGACCGCTTGGCCATGAATATTTTGATTAATTTCTTGGGTGGACCCGCCATGAATGCCCGTTTGAATATTGTCATCCGGGAGAAACATGGATTGGCATATCATGTAGAGGCGAGTTATGCGGTGCTTGAAGATACTGGGTTTTGGGGCATCCTTCTATCTGCAGAACAAAAGAACATCGATAAGTCGATTGAATTGGCTAAAAAGGAACTTCGCTTGTTGGTAGAAAAGGGCATGACCCCAATTCAACTAAAAAAGTCAAAGTATCAATTTTTAAGTCAATTGTCTATTGGTTGGGAGAGTAACAACGCCCGCACCATGTCGAATGGAAAAACCTTACTTATATATAACCGAATCGATTCGCTAGAAGATACTTTTCGTAAAATCAATGGCATTACACTCGACGAAATTAATGCCGTAGCACGTAAATACTTTACAGAGGAACTGCAGTGTATGCTGGTCTATGATAAGAAATAGTGAGGTATTACCGCCTCCCAAATATTTTACTTCCCACCCGTATCAAGGTACTTCCCTCTTCGATGGCAATCGAGTAGTCGTCGCTCATGCCCATGGAGATTTCTTTAAACTCCGTTGCAGCACTAAAATGCGTAGATTTTAGCGCATGAAATACTGCATTTAAAGACTGGAATTCACTTCTGATTTGCGCTGTATTTTCTGTGAATGTAGCCATTCCCATGACGCCGCATAGTTGTACGTGATTGAATGTTTGGTATTCAGGGCTTGATAGAAATGCGGTAGCCTCGTCCAGCGATAAGCCAAATTTCGTGTCTTCTTGGGCAATATGAAACTGTAATAAACAAGAAATCCGCCGCCCGTTTTTTTGTCCGTGTTTATTGATTTCTTGCAAGAGCCTGAAGCTGTCTACCCCATGAATCAGGTGAACGAAGGGCGCAATGTATTTAACTTTATTGCTTTGTAAATGTCCAATCATGTGCCAACGGATATCCTTTGGAAGTGCTTCGTACTTGTCTACTAAATCTTGGACTTTATTTTCCCCAAAGTCCCGTTGACCTGCCTCATAAGCTTCCATGATGCGTTCAATCGGATGTGTTTTTGATACCGCAACGAGGGTCGTATTCGTTCCTAAGGAAGCGGTGATTTGTTCAAGTTGATCTTTAATCATGAATGTCCATTATGGTTAAGCCACTCCGTAATTTCGGTTCAACCCACGTAGACTTTGGCGGCATATACATCCCGTGATCTGCTACCTTTTTCACGGCAGACATCGGAATTGGAAAAAGGAAAAAGGCAACCTTAAAGGTGCCATCATTCACTTGATTTAACACCTTAACGAATGGGGTGTTACCCGGCACGAACGCTATGTCATCTGAGGTTTTTAAGTCAGAAATTCCCAAGATTGGATCCAGAATCCACTGGGTTAAGAGTTCGGCATCCAAGGAATGGGTGGGGTGATTTTCATCAATTCGTGTGGAATCAAGTACCAAGGAATAACAGGTATTATTCAAGTATACGGTAATCTCATGTGCAGTGAGAGGTTTTCGCGGCGTAGTTAACGCCGTTATGGTTCCAAGGCCAGCTAAACGCCCTATAAATTCCTCGCTACTCAGGCCATTTAAGTGTTTCACTAAACGCTGAAACTCAAGGATTTTAAGCGCGTCCTCCCGAACAAAATACGCTAAAAAGAATTGTCCTTTCCCGTGGTTTCCTTCAGCTTTATATTTTTCATACAAAGCCACAGAAGAAGCACTTCGATGATGTCCATCTGCAATGTATACTGCTTCTATTTTTTTGAATTCCGTAGCAAGTTCTATGCTTTCATCGACCGATAAAATCCACAACTCGTGAGTGATGAGGTCGGTGGTAGTGAACTCGTATTCGGGCCTGTGTTGAGTGACTGAGTTTACGATGGCATCAATTGGAGCGGATCCTTCGTAGGACATGAGTACCGGTTCTGCATTTAGGCCAACAATATCCAAGTAACGGGTAAAAACTCCTTCGCGTTCGGTCAGTGTTGCTTCGTGTTTCTTAATATGATCACTCAGGTATTCCTCTACATCTGCCCCCCCAATAACTCCCGTGTAGGATCGGTCGGGACAAGTTTGACGATATACGTATAGGTGCGTTTCTTGATCTTGAATTAGAATTCCTTTTTCTTTGAATAATTCATACCCTTCTTTCACCAATTCAAACCGTTCATTCGAGTTTGCCTCTGTGCGTTTAAGGCGGTTGAACTCCGGATTGATGATATGCAATAGGGTATAGGGATTGTCTTCTAGTTTGGCTTTGAGCACATTGGGTTTGTAGGAATAGTAAGGTCTTGTTGCTACTAAGTGCACCTTGCTCCTAACCGGACGTAACGCTCGAAAAGGTTGGATGTTTGCCATGCTAAAACTTATAACTTACGCCAAGACTTGGAAGGATAGGGAATTGATAGATTACTTTTGATGTGACGCGATTTACATAAAAAATGTTCTTACGGTCATACAGATTGGTGATGTTTCCAGTGATTTCAAGCCTTGTTTTGTTTTTAAAATCAAAATGCTTTTTGACGGTGATGTCTAATCGATGGTAATAAGGGAGTCTGCGGCTATTAAATGTGCCTAAAAGTGTGGTAATGGTTGAGGGGTTATTGGTAACGTAATCCGTGGTTACACCGCCGTTGAAATTTTCGGATTGATAAAAGCCAGCAGTTGGTGTAAACGGTAATCCAGACCCGAGGTTCCAGCGCACGTTTACCTCTAAGTCTTTTTTCTTTCCAAATTGGTAAGAACCAACTACGTTGATGTTATGTCGCCGATCGAAGACAGGTGCGTAGGTTTCAAATCCATCCCAACGGGTAGAATAACTGTATGAATAAACGCCCCAAATAAAGAGTCTGTTTAAGCTTAATTTATAAAGTACGTCAACCCCTAGGGTTTTACCGGATTCGATAATAAAATCTTTTTTAAACACATCATCTACCAATTCGAACTGTGCCAAATCCTCGTAAAGTTTATTTTGATTGATATTACTCAATTGATTAAAAAACTTGTAATACCCTTCCACATTGAAAAAATTGGATTTATTCAGGTCGTATTCTAATCCCAGAATACCATGCCAAGCATATTGCAAGCCATTTTGAATGTCTTTAGTATTTAGATTTTCCGTAACAAATTGTTCTTGAACGTTTGTTGGTGCTGAGAGCAATCCGTTGAACAGGTTAACAATATCTTTATCGCTAGAAGCTGAGGTAAAGTTCTGCGAAAACCTACCGCCTGAGAATTTGAATCGCATCTTTTCCGTAGCGTTATATTTCAAGCCGAGCCGTGGTTCTGGGGAAAGCGTACTCAAGGAGGCGTATGCTTGTACTCGGAATCCGGCCTGCATAACCCATCGAAGGTCTTTAGAAACTCTTCTGTAATTATAATAAGCGCCGAGCTCGGTGGAAAAATTAAACGCTTCAATTTTTCGTTGGGCCTCGTTAAACGTAACGAATTGTGTATTGAATCCGCAGAAATTGAACCCGTAGTTCATTTCGCCCTCATTTTTTAGGAAATAAGAAAAATCAAATCCAAGATCAAAGCCACCGATTTTAGAATATCTTGGTTCAACTTGGTCTTCTGCGAAGGTGGTAATGAAGTTGGAGCCATTGACATGCCCACGAATGAAGACTGGAGATCCGGATGGAATCATTAAGAAGTTCATCCCCCCACCGGAAGCCTGCCAATTCAAGTCTGCAATGCTATAATTCACGCTGTCTTGATTGTGAAATCCGAAGAAACTAACTTTGGAGCCGTTTTCACCGGTAAAGGTTACCTTTCCGTATAAATCTGTAAAGTTGAAGGGAAGGCCTTCGCCTTCGTTTATTTTGGGGTAGAGTGATTTAGCCGTGTAATCAATTAAACTGTGTTTTGCGGTAAACACATAAGAGCCTGGAGATAATCTCCCGTTTTTTGGTTTGCTAAACGGACCTTCAAGCACCAGTTTTGCCAAGAATGGCGAAACGGAAACCTTTCCTCCAAACGCTCCACGGTCACCATCCCGGTATGAAATATCCATGATTGATGAAACCCTTCCACCGTATTTAGATTCAAAGCCTCCGGTATATATATCAACAGATTTTACTAACTCTGTTTCAAAAATGGAGTAAAACCCAATGGAGTGAAATGGATTATAAATGGTCATTCCATCCAACAAGGTTTTGTTTTGAATCGGGGTTCCGCCGCGCACATAAAATTGCCCACCTTGATCGCCAGTTACTACAACTCCAGGCGTAACCGATACCGCGCCAAGAACATCACTTTCTGCTCCATATACGGGAATACGTTCAACTCCTTCCTTATCGAATTTGATGGTACCCACATCAGGTTTAGTCTTCTTTGTTTTGGAGTCGGCGGTAACAACCACATCATCAAAGGTTTTATCCGTTGGAGTCAGTTTGATTGGAATATCGATTATTTTTTTATCCGCTGGGAATGTTACTGGAATGAACACGCGTTTATATCCCGGGACATTAATCCGCAGTAAATATTCGGCTTTTTTGAGTTTTGGTATAGAAAATAATCCATTCGCATCGGTCATGGCCCCAGCAACGAGGGTACTGTCCATGGTGAGTAAGGTTACTTTTTCATTACTTATGCCTTCCCCATTTTTTTCATTCGAAATAAAACCCCTTACGTTATAGTCTTGTGCAAAGACGAGGATGGGGAATAAGAATAAAAAGGAGAGAAAGCGCATAAAAAATTTTCCCCGAAGATACGGAATTGAAATGAATTTCTAGTGTGCTGGTTCGCTAAAAAGCGCCTCAACGAACGCCTGTTTGTCAAACATCTGCAGGTCTTCCATTTTTTCACCCACACCGATGTACTTTACGGGAATTTGCATTTGGTCAGAAATACCAATTACCACGCCGCCTTTGGCGGTCCCGTCCAATTTAGTAATAGCTAAAGCATTGATTTCGGTGGCTTGTGCAAACTGTTTCGCTTGTTCATATGCATTTTGGCCGGTTGACCCATCTAGCACCAATAAAATCTCATGTGGCGCATTTGGAAAAACTTTGGTCATTACCCGTTTGATTTTGCTCAGCTCATTCATCAAGTTCACTTTATTGTGCAGCCTACCTGCGGTATCAATAATAACCACATCAGATCCGTTGGCTTTTGCTGACTGCAAGGTATCAAATGCTACGCTCGCTGGATCGGCATTCATGCCCTGTTGAACGATGTCGACGCCAACGCGTTGAGACCAAATGATTAATTGGTCTACGGCTGCAGCTCGGAAGGTGTCGGCCGCACCGAGTGTTACTTTTTTTCCTGAAGTTTTAAATTGATGGGCGAGTTTTCCGATTGTTGTTGTTTTTCCTACGCCGTTTACGCCAACCACCATGATCACATAGGGCTCATTTGGGTTGAGTTCTTTGTTTTGTTCCAGTGAAATATTACTGTCTACCAATAAGCCAGTGATTTCCTCTTTCAATACAGTGTTTAGTTCTTCGGTATTGAGCACCTTATCGCGATCCACGCGCTTTTGAATTCGGTCAATAATTTTAAGGGTGGTGGCTACACCGACATCAGAGGATATAAGAACTTCCTCTAAGTTATCAAGTACCTCGTCGTCTACCTTAGATTTTCCAAGTATGGCACGGGTTATTTTGCTAAAAAAAGATTGTTTAGTCTTTTCTAAGCCTCGGTCTAGGTCTTCCTTCTTACCCCTTGAAAAAAAATCAAAAATTCCCATACTATTAATGCACAAAAAATCCCGTCTACCTTGGCAAACGGGATCGTCTATAATTAGATGAATGACTAGTTTTTAGTGAACCAATCTTTTACTTTGTCGTTGTGAACGATTTCTTCTTTAGTGACATAGCTTCCTGATTTCTCAGATTTAACCATCTTAATCACTTTTGTATGCTCTTTTCCTCCACCTTTTTGAAGGGTTGCAACTACTTTCTTTGCCATGGTCTATGCTTATTTAATTTCTTTGTGAACGGTATATCGCTTCAGTACGGGATTAAATTTCTTTAATTCCATTCGGTCAGGCGTATTTTTTCTGTTTTTTGTTGTAATGTATCGAGACATCCCAGGCAATCCTGTTTCCTTATGCTCCGTACATTGTAGAATTACTTGAATTCGATTTCCTTTACTTTTCTTTGCCATTTTGCGTTTCGTTTATTCTGTTTCCCAACAGGGTAAATTATTTCATAAATCCTTTAGCCCGAGCATCTTTCAAACAAGCAGAAATTCCTTTCTTATTGATTGTGCGAATCGCTGAAGTAGATACTTTCAAAGTAATGAATGTATTTTCTTCAGGGATAAAGAATTTCTTAGTTACCAAGTTTGGTAAAAATCTTCTTTTCGTTTTACGGTTGGAGTGAGAAACGTTGTTCCCTACCATTACCGATTTTCCTGTTAGCTGACAAATGCGCGACATGATGTATTAAACTTTTAGTTAAAGCGGGTGCAAAGAAACGATTTTTTTGAGATAAAAGCAAATTGATTTTTATTTTTTCCGCGAATTCTGAGGGGATCAGTCCGCTAACAAGGCTAATCGCAATAAATTCAAGGCAGCCAAAGTGCTCATTTCAATGTTTCTTAGGCGATTATCCCCAAAATGGAATTTTTTTGCAATCGTTTCTCGGTCCGTGGCAAGTCCGATCCAAACGGTTCCCACAGCATGGTGCGAGTCTCCAGCGCTTGGTCCCATAATGCCGGATGTGCTCAAACAATAATCTACGTTGAGTTTTTCCTTACCCGCTTCAGCCATCCGTTTAACCACCTCTTCGCTTACTACATCGTATTGATCTATAAACTCGGGTTCGATGCCCAGTAAACTTGATTTCATCGAGGTTTGATAGGTGAGTAGACTGCCCCTATAGTATTGCGAAGATCCTGAATGGTTAACAAGGGAGGAGGCTAAACTTCCTGCAGTACAGCTTTCTACGGTGCCTATCGTTTTATCTTGATCTGCAAGAAGCTTTGCTACAACACTCGACAAGGTATCTTCACCATATCCAACAATGAGTTCTGGGATGAGTGCTAGCAATTCGCTTATTTTTTGTTCAATTAACAAGGCATCTGCCTTTCCTTTTTGAGACCCAATACGCAATTTCACCATGCCGGGAGAAGGGAGATAGGCGAGCGACAACTTCGCCTCTTCCAAGGATGTTTCCCACGAAGCAATTCGTTCTGCAAGGAAACTTTCGCCGGTACCATGGGTAATTATAGTTTTATGATATAGGGCATTTAGGGAGTAATTTTCACGCAGCCGCGGTAGTATTTCTTCCTGGAAAATACCTTTCATTTCATAAGGAATTCCTGGAAGGCTAATGACCGATTTTCCCTTGGCTTTAAACCACATTCCCGCGGCCGTTCCAAGGCGATTTGGGAGGATTTCACACCCTTTTGGAAGGAGTGCTTGATCCACGTTTGCCGGAAGCATTGGTCGATTTCTACGGGCAAAAAAGTTGGTTATATGATCGAGTGTTTCTTGATGTTCAACCAACGGCATATCAAAGTATGCTGCTAACACTTTTTTAGTCCGGTCGTCTTTTGTTGGACCTAATCCCCCCGTTACAATACAAAGGTCAGCCCCTGATTCGTCAATGGCTTTTCGGATAATATGTTCGTCGTCGGAAATGGTCAATACCTGTTGAATCCGTGCGCCAAGCAGCGATAATTCCTTACCGAGCCATGCCGCATTGGTATTTATGGTTTGCCCAATGAGTAACTCATCGCCAATGGAAATTATGGATACAATCATACTTTGATGAATTTGGCGATAGACTCAATATGTCCGGTATGAGGAAATTGATCCACGAGGCAAAATCGCTCTAAGACATATCCCGCATCGACCAATATCGAGGCATCCCGTGCTTGCGTGGAGGGGTTGCAAGATATATATACAATACGTTTCGCACCAAGTGCAATTGTTTTGAGTAAGGTTTTTGGTGCAATTCCCGCGCGGGGTGGGTCCAAGATGAGGGCACCGATGTTGCCTTCATATTCCGGATGTTCCTTAAGGAATTTACCCACATCTGCGGTATGAAAACTAACATCGGTTAGCTTGTTTTTATTCGCATTTTCTTTGGCATCCTCAATGGCCTCAGGCACGATGTCCACACCTGTTATTCGAGCACTTGGATTTCGCGTTGCAATGAGTTGTGCAATAGTACCCGTTCCACAAAATAAGTCTAATATTTCTTGATCTGGAGGGAGGTCTTCCAATAAATAATCGATGGCTTTTTTGTAGAGTAATTCGGCGCATGCGGGGTTGGTTTGAAAAAAACTCTCCATGCGCATTTGAAAGGTCAATCCAAGGATCTGTTCTTCCACAAAGGGTTTGCCATAAAGCATTTTGGTCTGCCCGTTTTCAATCTTCGATCGGTCCGCAACATCATCATTTACCGTATGTTGAATTCCTGCGATTCGGTCTCCATATAATTCCAGTAATTTGGCAACAAAGGCATTTCGGTCAAAGTGCTTTATCCCATCCGAGGAAGTAACTAAATTTACCAATAATTGATTGTGAAGGAAAGATTTCCGCACAATAATGTGCCTGAAAAATCCTTTTTTTTGTGGTGGGTGCCAAGCAGGAAGCTCCGTTTCTTTTAAAAAAGTTCTTAGCAGAATTAATTTCTCCTCCCATTCCTTGTCGAATAAGCCACTGGGCTTATTTAAATTCTCTACTTTCCACCATGTTCCTCGTCGTTTAAACCCAAGGGCAAAGGCATCGTCAACATCTTCACCGCTTTCCATGTCATGTTCGATGCTTGAAAAGCTATATTCCATTTTGTTTCGATAAAAATACACCGTAGGTGAGGCAATGTACTCGTCGAATTTTTGTTCAAGATCTCGAATTCCGCTGATCTTTGAAAAGGTGCTAAGGGTAGAGGATAGCTTTGCTTTGTGTTGTTCTTCTTGCGACACAAAAATATAGGGTGCTCCTGAGATTTCTTGGTATTCAGAAACGACCTCGAGCGGGGAGCGATTAATGACTTCAGCTAATTTTGCTTCGGCGTGGTGTTTTCGTTTCACATCGATTTTTGCACGTACCACCTGACCAGGGAATGCATTATCGACAAATACAATAAAATGCGATTCTTCCGTAGGTATTTTCGCGATTCCTCTTCCGCCAAAAGCATAAGCGTCGATGGTTAAGGTAACCAGTTCTCCACGATGAAACATATTAAATCATTCCTCGAATTACACCTTTGTCAGAGGTTTGAATAAAACTCAGAATTTCATCCCTCAGTGGGGAAGGGGGGATGCTCTCTTCTATCGCTTGTATGCCTTTTGAAATATTGCTGTGCTGCACATAGATGATGCGGTAAACATCTTCAATCAGTCGCACATCTTCGTCACTGAACCCTCTTCTTCTTAAACCCACCGAATTCACTCCTGCAAATGTCAGGGGTTCTCTAGCGGCTTTGATATAAGGAGGCACGTCCTTTCGAATCAGCGAGGCCCCTCCAATGAATGCGTGTTTGCCAATATGGACGAATTGCTGCGCTGCTACTTTTCCTTCCAAGATGGCATAATCATCAATGGTAACGTGACCAGAAAGTCCCGTATAACTCGCTAAAATGACGTGATTACCAATCTGACAGTCATGCGCTACATGCACGTAGGTCATGAGTAAGCAATGCGATCCGATCACCGTTTTCCACTTATCTTTCGTAGCTCGATGTATCGTGACACATTCTCGAATTTTCGTGTAGTCTCCAATTTCAACCGTAGTGTCTTCTCCCTCAAACTTAAGGTCTTGAGGAATCACTCCAATCACTGCCCCGGGAAAAATTTCACAATGCTTCCCAATGCGGGTGCCGGGATATAACGCAACGTTGGAATGAATTTTCGTCCCTTCTCCGATCACTACATTTTCATGAATCATGCTGAATGGATCGATGCTCACATGCGCTCCGAGTTGTGCATTGGGATGTATGCTCGCTAGGGTAGAAATCATTCCGTTTTATCTTTAATTATTTGTGCTAACATTTCGGCTTCCATGACGGGTTTACCGTTTACATAAGCGGTTCCTGCCATTTCAACCAAGCCTCTGCGGATGGGAGAAAGAAGGGTCAATTCAAAAACGAGCGTATCCCCTGGTACTACTTTTGATTTGAACTTTACCTTATCTATTTTCATGAAATAGGTAGAGTAAAGGTGTGCATCTTCCACACCGCTCAACGCAAAAATACCGCCAACTTGAGCCATTGCTTCGATTTGCAATACCCCCGGAAACACCGGGTTTCCAGGAAAATGACCCGTAAAGATGGGTTCATTCATGGTCACGTTTTTCACGCCAACAATCGATTGTTCTCGGAGTTCAATGATTTTATCGACCAATAGGAATGGATACCGATGCGGAAGCATTCGCTCGATGTCTTGGATGGTATAAATCGGGTCCGCTGTTAAATTAAAATGTCTACCTTTTCCTTGCTGTTTTTTTATCTGATCTTTAAGCACTTTGGCAAACCTTACATTCCCAGAATGTCCTGGTCGTGCAGCAAGAATATGCGCTTTAATTGGCTTTCCAATCAGCGCTAGGTCACCAACAATATCCAATAACTTGTGTCTTGCAGGTTCATTTTCGTATTGCAGTTTAAGGCTGTTAAGTACGCCTAGTCCTTCAATGGCAATTTCAAGGTTTTCTTTTCCGAGTAATTTTGCCAATCGATTTAATTCTTCTTGTGAAACATCCATGCGATCCACCAGCACAATCGCGTTGTCTAAATCTCCTCCTTTGATTAAATTATTTCCTGCCAAATACTCTAATTCCCTCAGGAAAACAAAGGTTCTACACGGGGCAATTTCTTGTTTAAATTCATCTAAATTATACATGCTGGCATGTTGCGTGCCAAGGACTGGGGAATTGTAATCCACCATTACCGTTAGTCGGTAAACCTTGTCCGGAATTGCCAAAAATTCTATGTTTTTTTCGGTATCCTCCCAAGGAATGTTCTCGTCCAATTCAAAGTAGATGCGTTCTGCATCTTGCGCCTCTGTCCCTACGGAATCAATCGCTTTTACATAGGGGAGGGCACTTCCGTCTAAAATTGGAATTTCTTGACCGGTGATTTTAATTAAGGCATTGTCGACCCCGCATCCCACGAGGGCAGCCAGTACATGTTCCGTGGTGTACACCCGAACGCCTTTAGATTCAAGGGTGGTGCCACGATCGGTAGAAATCACTAAATCTACATCTGCATTGATGATTGGGGCATTTTCCAAATCAATGCGTTGAAACTTATATCCGTGATTCGTTGGGGCAGGACATAGTTCGATGGTGACTTTTTCCCCGGTATGCAAGCCAACACCCATTAATGCAACGGGTTGTTTGAGTGTATGTTGTTGTTCGGTCATGTTAAGAGTTATTCGCTTTTAGTTCATTGATTTCTTTTTTCAATGCACTTAATTCTCGCATCATTTCTGGTAATTTTCTAAAGCCGATATAAGAGCGCTTAAAGTCATTGATTGGAATCGCTGGGGTTCCCATGAGTATTTCTGCTTCTTTCACACTGGATGGAATACCGGATTGTGCAACAATCTTTGTTCCGTCAGCAATGTGAAGATGCCCGCTGATTCCAGTCTGACCCCCCACCATAACGTGCTTGCCGAGCTTTGCGGAACCCGCAATACCAACCTGCGCCGCCAAAGCCGAATGTTCGCCGATTTCTACATTGTGTGCAATTTGACATAAATTGTCGATTTTGACCCCTATTTTAATTCGAGTTGAACCCATGGTAGCGCGATCAATGGTGGTGTTTGCGCCAATTTCAACATGATCTTCAATGACCACATTGCCGATTTGGGGTACCTTATCAAAAATACCTTGTTCGTTTGGGGCAAAGCCAAAACCATCGCTGCCTATGACAGCGCCTGCATGAATAGTACAATTCGATCCAACATGCATGTTGTCGTAAATCTGAACTCCTGAATAAAGGATTGTTTGCGCACCGATCTTGCTGCCCTGACCAATGTAGGTGTTCGGATAAATACAAGCTCCATCTCCGATTGTTACATGTGCTCCGATGTACACAAATGCTCCGATGTAGACGTCTGTTCCAATGGTGGCTGAGGGATCAATAAAACAGGGTTGTTCGATTCCAGGTGCTTTTCGCATGGATGCTTGGTACACCTGAAGTAGTTTTGCAAAACATGCATAGGCATCTTTTACTTTAATCAAAGTCAGTGTACTTGGAAGAGGTTTGGACGGCTTAAACGTATCATTTACGATACATATGCTAGATTCCGTTTGGTAAATGTAGGATTCGTATTTTGGGTTGGATAAAAAGGAAAGGGCACCTGTTTTTCCTTCTTCAATTTTAGAAAGCCCCGACACAATCGCTGAAGCATTTCCTTCAACAACACCATCGAGCAACTGTGCAATTTGAGCGGCACTAAATTCCATAATTCAAAATTAACGATTATCCTTCCCCTTCTATCAAGTCGTTCCTTGAATTATTAACAATTAACGTTTGCTAAATGTTACGCTTGATGTCAATAACAGAAAAGTCTTTGATTTCTATTTTTTCTTGATACCAAATTGTTTTTAAGAGGCATTCTTGCTCCAGGTGTTTGGTGTATCGATTCTTAACGATGAAATAGGCGCTTGGTTTATATCCACTTAAGGTACTTTTAGCACAGTCGAGCAACCCATTTTTTAGGAAGAGGGCCGTGAATTTTTCAGGCGCATTCGAAGCTACCATTCCTTTGAGGTCGTATAATTCCCATTTTCCTGAAAACCAGTTCTTCTTTTTGTACAGGAATGGTTTAGCATAGCCTTTGAGCGGTTTATACTGTTTGATGTCTGAGTGTTCAAAATCGATGTCTACTACAACGCTTTTCTCTCGGTATGCAATCAGGCAATCGAAGGATTTGTTTGTTCCCATCTGACCATGGAAATGATAGCGTTTTTCGTTGCCATTTCGTTTGCTTTTAAGAAAGGAGACTGTTCCGTTTTCAATAAAGGTGCGCACTGATTTCTTACTGATATGGTTGGTTTTTAGGTAAGCCGCATCTAAGGAGTCAACGAAAATGATTCGTTCTAGAATGGCAGACTTCACACGATTTCCTGGGGTCCAGGAGCACCCTTTCTGCTGAAATAAAAACACCACAAAGATTAAACCTACACCAAAACCGATTCCATAGTACTTGAGCCTGCGGAAAAAATTATCCATGTATGGGTGGGGGTATGATTCCGATTAAAGGATCGCGTCCAATTTCGAAGCTAAGGTAGCTTTAGGCACTGCTCCGACCGATTTGTCAACGACTTCTCCGTTTTTGATAAACAGAATAGTTGGGATGCTTCGAACACCAAATTGTGCCGCAACGCCTGAGTTGTGGTCAACATTTACTTTACCAATGACAGCTCTGTCCGCATATTCAGTATGAAGTTCTTCTACAGCAGGTCCGATCATTCTACAAGGTCCACACCATTCTGCCCAAAAATCAACCATTACTGGTTTGTCTGATTTCATTACTAGTTCGTCAAAATTTGCATCTGTAATTTCTACTGCCATGGTTTTACGTTTTATGTGTTTTAGCTCGACAAAATTATAAAAAATAAAGTCAGCTTTTGTTTATTATTTTATTTCGATTGATTTCTTCTTTTAAAAAGACGGCGGTATCGGATTGTGTGATGTAGCTTTTAATTAATTTTTCTGGAGTACCTTCCGCGATGATGCTGCCGCCTCCTTTTCCACCGTCTGGCCCCATATCTATAATGTAGTCGGCTGTTTTTATTATATCCATGTTGTGCTCGATCACTAATACGGTATTTCCCTCGTTAACTAGCCGATGCAACACATTTAATAAAAGCTTAATGTCCTCAAAATGTAGCCCCGTTGAAGGTTCGTCTAGGAGATACAAGGTATTTCCCGTGGCTTTTTTTGATAATTCTGTTGCCAATTTTATCCGTTGTGCTTCTCCTCCGGAAAGCGTGGTTGAAGGTTGTCCCAAGGTAACATAGCCCATACCAACACTTTCAAGGGTCGACAATACCCGGTGAATTTTTGGGATCGATTCAAAAAAGGGAACGGCCTCTGATATTTGCATGTTCAATACGTCCGAAATGGATTTCCCCTTAAACTTAATTTCTAACGTTTCGGCATTATAACGTTTCCCTTGGCAGGTTTCACAGGTTACATATACGTCAGGTAGAAAGTTCATTTCCACGAGCCGTAGGCCACCGCCGTTGCATGTTTCACATTTCCCTCCACTGACGTTGAATGAAAATCTCCCTGGTTTGTATCCTCTAATTTGTGATTCAGGCAGGGATGCAAACAAGCTACGGATTTCATCAAACACCTTGGTATACGTTACAGGATTGGAACGAGGTGTCCTGCCAATCGGACTTTGATCTATATCAATCACTTTATCGATGTGTTCAAGACCTGAAATCGATTTATAGGGTAAAGCTTGTCCGAGACTTTGGTAAAAATGCTTGCGCAATATCGGATACAAGGTTTGATTGATAAGGGTTGACTTCCCACTTCCAGAAACCCCTGTAATACAGATAAAGGTACCCAAAGAAAGTTTTAGATTAACGTGCTTTAAGGTGTTTCCATGCGCTCCTTTTAGGACCAATGAGTTCCCGCTTCCAGTTCGACGTTTCGTAGGGATTTCAATTTGATTTTTACCATTGAAATACTTGGAGGTGGTGGTTTCGGAGGCAAGGAGTTGTGGATAGGTTCCTGAGAATACGATGGTTCCTCCATGTATTCCGGCGCCGGGTCCGATATCCACAATGTGATCTGCTTCAGCAATCATATCTCGGTCGTGTTCAACCACTAGAACGGTATTCCCAGCATCTCTAAGTTTCTTCAGGGAATTAATCAATTTTGTATTGTCTCTTTGGTGCAGACCGATGGAAGGTTCATCGAGAATGTAGAGTACGTTGATGAGTTCTGTTCCAATTTGGGTGGCTAACCGAATCCGTTGTGCTTCTCCACCAGACAAGCTTTTGGATGATCTGCCAAGGGTTAAATACCCCAAGCCCACATCCAATATAAATCGCAATCGTGTTTTGATTTCTTTCAGGATTTCTGAAGCAATAAGGTGTTGATCACTGCTGAGATTATTGTCGATTTCTTGCAACCAATCTTCCAGTTCAGATAAATCCATGGATGAGATTTCTCCAATATGTTTTCCAGCAATTCTAAAGTGAAGCGCCTCTTGTTTTAGGCGGTATCCTTGACATGTTGGACAGGGAGTTTTGTGCATGAATTGTTCTACCCAACGAAGCAAAATCGGATCACCATCGTCCTTGTAACGCATCATGAACTGAATTATCCCTTCGAATCGTTCTTGAATGTCTTCCTTTCCCAGGTGCATATCCTCGTTTCCATACAGCAATAAATTGACTTCATCCGCGCTGAAATTTGAGAGGGGTGTTTGGAGGCTATGCCCCATGGCTAGAACGATTTTTTGAAGTTTTTCAAAGAACCAATTATGTTTGAAACTTCCTAAGGGGGCAATCCCGCCTTTTTGAATAGATAAGGAAGGGTTTGGAATTATTTTTTCTAAATCTACGGCACTTACCTCCCCAAGCCCACTGCATGGTGCACAGGCCCCGTAGGGTGAATTGAATGAAAATAAGTTCGGCTCCGGGTCAGGATAAGAAATCCCGCTGCTCGGACACATCAAGCTTCTGCTAAAATAGGAGGCCTCCATGGATGTCCAATCGATTGCCATCATAATGCCAGCGCCCATTTTCATGGCCGTTCCAACCGCTTTGTAAACGCGCTCCAAATCCGAAACATGTTCCGTAAATCGATCTATCACCACTTCAATGTCGTGCGTTTTGTAGCGGTCTAATTTCATTCCCGGCGTGATGTCTCGCACTTCTCCATCTACTCGAACTTTGGTAAATCCTTGACGCGTGATCTGCTCAAATAGTTCTTTGTAATGTCCTTTTCGCGCTCTAATTTTTGGGGCTAGAACAGCGAATTTTCTACCGGCATATCGGGTGCAGATTAACTCGGTAATCTCTCGCTCCGTATATTTTACCATGGGCTCTTGAGTCACCAGGGAATATGCGGTTCCTGCTCGTGCATATAGAAGCCTAAAAAAATCTGAAAGTTCAGTGATGGTGCCGACGGTTGATCTTGGTGAGCGCGATACCGTTTTTTGTTCGATGGCCACTACGGGACTTAATCCTTCTATTTTATCTACATCCGGACGTTCCAAGCCTCCAATGAATTGCCGAACATAGGACGAGAATGTTTCTATATAGCGCCGTTGCCCCTCTGCAAATATGGTGTCAAAGGCTAAGGAGCTTTTTCCGCTACCGCTGAGTCCAGTAAACACGATGAGTTGGTTTCTTGGAAAGGTGAGGTCGATGTTCTTTAGGTTGTGCGCTCGCGCGCCATAGACCGAAATCGATTCGTGTTCGTTCATGGGCTGTGTTCTATTTTTTAAACACCCCAAGTACGTGTTTGTTTGCAGGAACTTTCACCGCACACGGAATAGCGTTTAAGGAAAGTTGGTTGGTTAAGATCCATGGATTTAATAGGTGAATAATTTTAAGGCTAGTACCTTGTTGACGAGCCCATAGTGCTAAGTTTTTAATCGGCATGTTAATTTGAATTTCCTTGCTTTCGATGGGTGAATACCTTGTTTCGGAAGGAATGTGATATCCGTATGCAGTTGGATGTTCCATAATTAATTTCAAGGCCATGATCCTGAATACATATCGCGCGGTTTCCGGATTCATTTCGGTGTCAAAAAAGTGTTTAACTCCCTGCGATTCCATATCTCTTAATAGTCCGCCAGGTCCGCGATTATATGCTGCGCAGGCATTAACCCAATCGTTGAATAAGCGGTAATTGCTTTTAATTAATTTACAAGCTGCCCTGGTGCTCTTTTCCAGGTGATTGCGTTCATCTATTTCAGGTGTGACTTTGAGGCCGTATTCTGGCGCAGTGCCAGGCATAAATTGCCAAAATCCCGCAGCCCCGGCAGGGCTAATGACATTGCTTAAGTTGCTTTCGATAACGCAGAGGTATTTGAAATCTTCCGGCACCCCTTCCTCTTTTAAAATTCGTTCAAGGGTTGGAAAATATCGTGCAGATCGCTTAATAGCTAAACTTGTACTGCTTTGGAAATAGGTGTTAACCAGTATTTCACGGTCTAGGCGTTCCTTGATATCTATATCCAATAGCGAAAGTGACTGATTGAAAAAAATCATTTTTTCAGGCAACTTTGGGACCTCATTGGAGTGCGTTACCACTTGACGTGATGGACGGGTAGATTTCGGGGTATCGCACGCGGAAACGATTAAGAAAAGGCTAATCCAAGCTATTATTATTGTTTTGTGGTGCTTTAAATTCATGGGTGTTTTTGAAAAGAAAATAAAAGATGGGTATAAAAAGCAACACGGGAAGCAGTGAAAAATAATGAAGTTTTAATGAATATAGATAAAAGACAAGAAGACCAGAAGCGCCAAGAATGATAGAGGTCATGGCCACGAATAAGAATGTTTTCCGTTCCGTAAATCCCCGATATACCAAGTGGTGCGTGGTGTGGTCTTTTCCTCCTTTGGCAGGCGATTTTCCTTGTTTGATGCGGTTGAATGAAACGGTAAACGTATCAATGAATGGAATGGCTAATATCATGAGCGCCACGTAAAACGTTACCCAAAAAGGCGGGTGACTCGGTTCGTTGTACCACAGGTGATAAATGCTGTAAAAGGCAATGGCATATCCGATAAGTTGGCTACCTGAATCCCCCATAAATAACTTCGAAGGAGGGGCGTTCACCATTAAAAAGCCACTTAACGAACCTACCAATCCAATGATGATAAAGGTGTGGATATCTATGGCAGATGAACTGAATAGTAATTCAAAGGCAAATAGCATGAGTAAAATACTAATGGCCACGCTTGCGGTAATCCCATCCATGTTGTCTAACATGTTTAATGAGTTCATTAAGCCGATTACCCAGACCACAGTGAGCGTTGCGTCAATCCAATAATTGCTTGTGGCAGGAATCACTAAATCACTCGCTACGACACTTAACCCGCAGATTACTTGCGTAACTAATTTAATTAAGGGCCGTGTATTAAAGGCGTCATCGGCCAAGCCCATGATGAATGCGAGAGAAATCCCTAAAAAGAAAAACAGAAACCGTTGATTTCCAAAAATATTCTCTGTCGGATGAGAAATTAAGTAGATGACAATCGCCATAAAAACGGAGGCAAAGATTGCAATTCCGCCAAGTGAAGGTTTCGAGGTGTTACTCCATCGCACGCTAATGTCGTTTTTACTTCGAATGCCCAGCGATTTTGCAAACCCGAGGAGTAAGTATACCGTAAGCAGGGTAAAGCCCATGGTCCCCAAAAAATAAAACAATAACTTCACAACCAATGCCATGGGCTAAAACGGACTTTTAAATTCGTTAAACCACCATCCTTGTTCATCTTTAGGAGATGTAATTGCCGGCTTAATAGGCCATTGTATGTCTAGTACGGGGTCGTCCCAACGCAGGGTTAACTCGTCTGCGGCAGCGTAAAAATTCGTGCATTTGTATAGAAACAATGTGTCGTCTTCCAAGGCTTGAAACCCGTGTGCAAATCCCGGAGGTATATAAAATTGTTGACCGTTTTCCGCACTGATTTCTACCTGGACATGCATGCCGAAGGTCGGGGAGGATTTTCTTAAATCGAGGGCAACATCACTTACTGCACCGCGCAATACTTGAACGAGTTTTCCTTGCGCATGAGGTGGTTGTTGAAGGTGTAAGCCTCTGATTACCCCTTTTTTGGAATTTGAAATATTATCTTGAACAAAGTGTTCTTGGATCACCTGCGCATACCGATCTGTTTGAAACGATTCCATAAAAAAACCACGTTCATCGCTGAATCGTTTTGGGGTAATAAGCAATAATCCGGGGATATTGAATTCGCTAATTTCCATTCTTTTTCTTCTTGAATTTTACCCATGACAGGAGTTTTTTCCACCACGACTCGTCGGCGTCATCAGAATAGTACCCACCATATCCGTAACCATAACCATAACCGTATCCGTAACCATATTCATACAATGAACCGCCTGAAGGAACTGCATTAAGAATAATGTTAATCTTGTCGATTTTTTGGATCTCGAAAAGTTGCATCAGTTGATTGGCAAAGATTCGTTTTGAATAGTTCGCTTTAAATACGTAAATCGGAATATCTGCTTTTGATAAGAGGTTTATTCCGTCTGAGACAATCCCAACGGGAGGATTATCAATTAAGACAATTTCGTATGTTTTTTTCAGGGTCTCGATGGTGGCTTCTAAGGCTTTGCTTTGGATTAAATCCGATGGATTCGGTGGTATTGGACCGGCAGTTATGTAGTCAAGGTTTGGAATCTCGGACGATTGAATCGCTTCTTCCAAGGTCATAATCCCAGACAACACCTGACTCATGCCTTTGAGGTTGTCTGTATTAAACCCATAGTGTACCTTCGGCTTTCTTAAATCTAAATCCAAAATAATGCACCGTTTTCCCGACATCGCAAATGTGGCGGCTAGATTCATAATGACAAAGGTTTTTCCTTCCCCGGAGATGGAGGATGAAACGGCAATTAATTGAGCATCCTTATTGATGAAATTGAGGTTTGATTTGATGTTTCGAATCGATTCTGATATCCGGGATTTTGGAGACTTATTGATTACGATTTGTGAGTGCTTCATTCGCTGCTTGTAGAGGGGAACACTTCCCAAAATCGTTGTTGTTGACGGCAACAATCCTTTAAGGTCTGCCAAGGACGTGATTTCATTATAGGTTAAGTAATAAAACAACAACCACGTAATACCCAATAACAATCCTCCTAAGCCTACAATGAGGTAGGTCCGATTTGGGTTCGGCGAAACGGGGGTTGATGCGAGAACAGGTAAACTCAACAATCTGTTTTCACTTGAAAATCCAGCATTATTTATTTGAAATTCAATCTTTTTCTGTGTAAACAAATTAAAATACTCGCGATTCAACTCCTCCATGTATTTGAGACGGTTGAATTCAGAGGTTTTCTCTGGTAATCCCATTAATTTACCTTCATATCTTGCCAATTGGCTTTCCAATAAGCGCTTTTCATGCATCAGCCGCTCTTGAATCGCATTTAAGCTTTTCTTAACTCCTTGAATTCGATTGGCTACACGTTCGTTGATTAATCGAACTTTACTGCTCTCGTAGGTTATATCCTGTAATAAATCCTCTTTGGTTTCTAGGAGTTTGTTTAGTTCTTCTATTTGACGAGTAATAGATCCTTCAAAACTTCTTCGGCCTACCAATTCAGGGAGTATTCGGTATATTTCATTTCGTGAAACATCTGCAGAAATTCGGGTATTTACATATTTAACTGCGTTAAGCTCTTCGTTTATCTCTCCTAATCGTTTTGAATATGCAGAGAGATTCCCGGTAATGTCTGATTCCTCATAGGCGATGCTGGGTAGGTTTTGATTGCGTTGAAAGTTGCTTAAGCTGTCTTTGGAATGATCCAACACAAGGGATAAAGAATCTAATTGCCCATTGATAAATGCGATGGTTTGACTACTTTCTTCTTGTTTTTTATATTTTTCAAAATTGAGGTAGCTATTAATTATAGACTGAACGAGGTGTAAACATAATTTCGGATTCTCATGTTGATACAAGATCTCAATGGTGCGTGCGCTTTCATCTATTGGAGTTATGCTCAGCCCTGTCTGTAATGAATGAACGATTGCTGCTTTATTATTGAATTGAAAGTATAACTTACCTGAAGTCAAGATGCGTTTAAAAGCAACATGATCATTGGTTTTAATTTCAATATTGAAGAGTCTTGTTTTAATGGGAACACCTAACCTTCCTTGTATTTTTTGTGGGGTTTTTAGGTGCTCATAACTCAGCTCAAAGTCTCCGTTGTCGCTTGGATTTAGCTGTATTTTATTTCCGCAGAATGAGGAATCGAATAGGTCCTTTACGGTTATGGAAAATGGCGTGAACCCATACAGGTTTTCAGTTAACAGGTTCCCTTCGTTATAAACACTGACATCCAGATGAAGATTTTCTACAGCATCCTGAAATAGAATGGAGGACCTTAATAATTCAACATCCTTTGATAAACTACTTTCTTGAGCGGATGGCGCAGCATCTCCAAGTACTTGTTGTACCTTGTTGGAATGTACGATCTGAAGAATCGCCTGTGAATTATATCTAGGTTTCGTATACCGGAGGTATAAAAATGCGAGAATAAACAAAGCCCCAACCAGTAATATAGGTTTGTGCCAATGCCTCGCTAAGATGTTTCTTAAGATTAACGGGTTGAATTGGTCGTTAACAATCAACTTTTCTTTCGTCATAGTTTACTGAAGATTGAAAATATAGCCAAGCCACTGGTTAATATACTCAGCCAAGGACCGATTTCGCGCAAGGTATTCTGTACATTCCTGGGATTATGATTGATTACAATAATATCTCGATTCTTTATGATAACATCAGTGTTCTTCAGTTGATTCATTTCTGACAAATCGAATTCGTATATCTTTCGCTGTCCATTTTCTTGACGAAATAGCTTGATTTCATTCGACTTACCAAAATCTTTTACTCCGCCACCTATTGCCAATGTTTCCATGAGGGTAGTACCTTCATTTTTCAACGGAATTACTTGACCAGCACCTTTACCATTGAACAATAACACCCGTTTGTTTACAATGGTAATTTCCACATAGGGGGCCTGAATTATCGTTGCTAATTTTTCGGTTAATTGTGCTTCCAATTCCTCTAGGTGCAGGCCTTGAACAGAAATGCTACCAAGTAAGGGAAGGGTTATTTCACCACTGGAATTCACCACAAATCCGTCTCCTTGAACCGCAGGACCTTCTTCTTCACCAAGGGCGGCAATCGATAACAGGGCCTGTTCCCCAGAATTTGGATATATTTTGATTCTTAATTCATCTCCGGACTGGATTCTTTCATCTGCGGTTTGACCCTCAAACGAAGAAATGGTGTATGATGGATCTTTTGAAGGAGCGAGTAACTTATTGGAATTGTATACCCCGCATGAACTAGTTAACATCAAAAGGACACCAAAAATTATTTGTTTGCTATTCATTGGCCAATAAGCTCGTATATAATTGGTCGACGTCTGCTACCAATCGTTGATAACTGAACTGTTCTTTTACAAAGTTACAAGCATTTTGTGACATTTTAACCCTCAAGTTCTTATTTAAGTGCAATTCAACGAGGTGTTTACTAAGTTCATCAGCTGAATTTCCCTGCAGTATTATTCCGGTTTGGTTCTCGTCAATAATGTCTTTTACACCCCCAACATTGGTGCTTATTACGGGGATGCCACTTGCTTGAGCTTCAATTAACGAAACGGGTGTGCCTTCATTGAATGACGTTAAACACACCATATCCATGGCTGGATAACATTCGGTCATGTCAGTGACCCAAGATTTAAATACCAGTGAATTTACCAACTGGGGGTGATTGGTGCACACATACGTTTTCAGAGATTCTCGAAGTTCTCCATCCCCCACGATGTAAAACATAAAGTCCTCCGGGTATTGTTGGTGCGTTAGTGCCGCCGCATCAATGAACAAGTAATGATTTTTTATCGGGGCAAGACGACCCACAATGGCTACTGCGGTTTGATGGGGTTTGAGATTATATGCGTGTCGTATAGATTCCCGCTTTGCCTTGCTGGCCTCGAACCGGGATAAGTCAAAGCCTAGGGGAATTATGCATGCTTTTTCTTTAGGAACAATGTGGTATTTGTCGATGATCTCTGCATGCTGTGCTGAAGAGATGGTGATGACCATCGTAGTGAACTTGCCGAGCAATCGTTCAATTAATATCACCATTCGGTTTATTAAGGGATGGAAATATCCATGAAAGACATGTCCGTGATAGGTATGTACAATTACGGGCACTCCCATGATTCGTGCAGCAATACGTCCAAGAATTCCTGCCTTTGACGCATGAGTGTGCACAAGGTCTGGCTTGAATTTTTTTATGATGCGCATGAGTCGAACCAAGGTTCGGACATCATTAAACAGGCTAATTTTTCTTGACATTGACGGAAGGAGCTCAGCCGAAATTCCGTGGTTATACAGAATGTAACGCGCATCGTGTTCGGTGTCTGTTGCACATCCGCCCACTAGCTTAGTTTCATAGTTATCCGGTAAGTATTTGCTTAAATATGTAACATTGTAGACGGGCCCACCTACATTAAAACGGTTGATTATCCGTAAGACCTTAATCTGCTGAGCATTTACATTTGTCATCCGTTACTGTTGAAAAGTACTTGGTATGTCATGGTTCGAGTACACCGAATTTAGCATCTTTGTACTCATGTTCATGCTACAAAGATATAGTTTACTCTTGGTCTTTTTAAGTGCTGTTTGGTGTCACGCACAATCCATCGATTCCTTGGTGAGAAATTTTGTAAACAACAAAGCGCTTTCCGGAGCAAAAATTTCATTGTTAGCGGTAGATGTTTCGAATTCGGATACCTTACTTTCGTATCAGCCCACACTTGTTACAGCGCCTGCATCTACCACAAAGTTATTTTCTACGGCGATGGCTTTGGAGATCCTAGGCCCCGAATACACCTTCGAAACTGGGGTTTACACCGATGGAATTATTGTAAACGGCGCGTTAAATGGAAATTTATGGATTCGAGGTGGAGGAGATGTATCTTTCGGCAGTAAGTTTTTTTTCGGCGAAGGAAAAGAATTTGAAACCATCGATGGATGGATCGATACCTTGCGAAAAATGGGGATCAATGCTATAAACGGAACGGTATATGCAGACGCTTCAGCTTTTGGCTATGAAGGTACCCCACAAGGGTGGTCCGCATGGGATGCTGGCAATTATTTTGGAGCTTTTCCAGCCGGGCTAAATGTTTATGATAACATCGCTAAGTATTATTTTAAAACAGGAAAACCAGGGACTAAGGCAAATTTTATTACGACTTCACCCTATCAAAAAAACCTCCAATTAAGCTCTAAAATAGTCAGTTCCAATGTCAAGGGTGACCATTCAAACCTTCAAGGGAAAGCCTACGACGAGCATCGGCTTGCTACAGGAAAACTACCTGCTTATCAGTCGAGTTATATGGTAAAGGGCTCGGTGGCGAACCCTGAGGATAATTTTGCGGAAGTGATGAATACCAGATTTCTTTTGGATTCTTTTCCAGTGGCGGGAGGGTTCCAAACATGTAGAGGGATGCGTTTACCCGATTACGATGCTATGCAGCACCTGTTCTCCCACCGCGGAAGAACGGTAAAGGAAATCGCCACTTGGACGAATCGAAAAAGCGTGAATTTCTTTGCGGAAGGGCTGTTGAATGGGGTGGCGTTCAAGCTTACCGGAAAAGGAACAAATTCCCAAGCCATTGACATTTACAAGCAGTTTTTCGGGCCTAAAATCGATACCACGTCCTTGCGGTTATTTGACGGTAGTGGATTATCCAGAAGTAACCGCATTGCAGCAACACATTTTTGCGATTTGCTGCGCTATATGACGAAAAGCCCAGCAGGGAATTACTTTTTTGAGACCTTACCAATTGCGGGTCGCAGTGGAACAATTAGTGATTTGTGTAAAGGTGCTGCAGGGGATGGTCGAGTTTTTGCGAAAAGTGGCACCATGACAGGAATTAAATCCTATGCTGGATATATAGAGACGATAAGCGGAAAAAAACTTGTTTTTGCATTCATAGCCAGCGGTTACAGTTGCGGGCAATCCACGGTAAAAAAACAAATGGAAATCTTATTGAATGCGCTTTCAGCACTTTAGTTCAGTACTCAGAATTGCTTCCCAAAAGGATGAAATGGAAATCCCCGCTACTTCGAGCATTTTAGGAACGATGCTCTCCGATGAAAATCCAGGGGTAGTATTCACTTCGATCACATAGGGGATCTCTTTCACCAACATGAAGTCGATGCGTGCAATGGATTTCAAATTTAAGAGCGTATAGATGCGCTTTGCTTGCGCCTGAATAATTCGTGTTTGTTCGTCGCTTATTCGTGCTGGAGTAATTTCATGAGATTTTCCCTGATACTTGGCTTCGTAGTCAAAAAACTCATTTTCGGAAACGATTTCTGTTAGCGGCAACGCAATTAATTCCTCCGCATTTCGGAAAACACCGCAGGTGACCTCGATTCCATCTAAAAACGATTCTAACACTACTGTTCTTCCTTCCTTAAAAGCTCGGTCGATTGCGTTTGGTAATTGCGCGACCTCCTTCACCTTTGAAATCCCATAACTGGATCCCGAATCTGTTGGTTTAACAAAAAGGGGCAAGCCCAAGGTCTGAACGATGGCGTGTTCGTCGATTGAATCTCCCGCATGAAGCAATATTGACTGGGCAACTTGGATATCGAAAGAGGATAAAAATTGATTGCAGAACCACTTGTCAAATGATAGGGCAGAGGCCAGTACGTTAGCATTTACATAGGGAATTGACAACAGATCAAGAACCGCTTGGATTTTTCCGTTTTCTCCTGGATTTCCGTGTATATATACAATGGCGCCGTCCAGTTGGACACCTTTTCCGTCCCTAAAGGTTATCTTTCCTTGGTTTAAATCAAATATCCCAGGATTATATCCATTTTGAACAATCCAACCTTTTTCTGAAATAACAATTTGATGTCCAGTATAAGGCTCAGGAAGATTTGAAAGAATGGTGCTGGCACTTTTCAGGGAGATGTCATACTCTGAGGAGTATCCACCACAAATGATTCCGATGTGTTTCATGCAGCGAATCTAATTCATTTACATGCGCCAGAAATGGGTGATTTATGAATTTTTGAAAGGACAAATGTTGAAATTAACCATAGAATATCTGTATTTTTGTCTGCTATGCGCATATTGTATCTATTTCTCTTTGTGGCATTCCATTATTCCTTTCGATTATATTTCAGAAAAATAAGAAGCATTAATCCGAGTAACTATTTTTTTGGAAGGACCATTTTTGTGAGTAATCATCAGGGTTCTTTTATGGATCCACTATTCATTGCCTCACAACGAAAACCGATCGTATTTTTTATGACTCGGTCTGATGTGTTTAATAAATTTTCCAGACCCTTTCTGTGGGCTGCGCACATGTTACCGATTTATCGCCAACGCGATGGGGTAGATACCAAGGTAAAAAATGCTAAAATCTTTGAAAAAACAAATGTTGTTCTAAATGGCAATCGAAACATTTTGATTTTTGGTGAGGGTTTCACAGACGATCGGATTCAACGCCGCCTTCATCCCATAAAAAAAGGTCCAGCACGAATTGGTTTTTCTGCCCTGGAGTATACAAATTGGAACAAGGAAATTTACTTACAAGGACTTGGTGTCAACTACACTGATTTTAACCTGCGAAGAAGCGATGTTCTGATTGCGGCAGGTAAAAGGATTCGGTTAAATGATTTTCGAGCAGATTTTGAAGAGAATCCAGCGAAAACGATCACGGAAGTTACGCGCATTTTGGAGGCCGATATGCGGAGCTTAGTAACCGATGTTCACGATCCCGATTGGGCTGATGTTCATGAGGACCTTATGATGTTTACCAGAAAAGGCATGCATCCTACGTGCTTTGATGACCAATTTACCCTTGAGGAACGGTGGCAATACTCCATCAGTTTAGCAAATTGGATCAACGGCTTGAGTGAACAACAACGCGAAGACCGGCTTGCCTTGGTCAACCAGATTAAATCATATAAAAATCAACTAGAGGCGCTTAAGATAACTGAAAATGAACGGTATTTATCTGAAACTAATGCCTGGAATTCATCAAAGAGCCTGTTTCGAAGTATATTGTTTTTTCCGTTTTCTATGTTGGGTGCGCTACATGCCGGATGGCTTACGATACTCATTAAAAAATGGGTTGAAAAAGCCTTCAAAAGGCCAGTGTTTTGGGGGTCAACCAAAAAAGTACTCGCAATTTTTATTGTTTTGATTGTAAACTTACCCCTGTTGTTTATCCTCCCGTATTATCTGCCTTGGTCGAATGTTTTAAACTGGATGGTTTCCTTCGTTTATTTTTTGGCATTGGGACTTTTTGCACAGGCGTTCTTAATGCTGTTATCCGATATAAATTATTTGAAACGGCTTCGCTATGTGAAGTCCATTGATTTGAGTGAAATTAACCGTGAACACGCAGCCATTTTTCAAAAAATATACGAAGATTTTCCAGTGGCATGATTGCTAACTTAGCCAATGATTGGTCCCTGCAGTTGGCTGATGAATTTCAAAAGCCATATTTTTTCGAGCTTGAATCCGCGGTCATGAACGCTTATTTAGCTGCTCCTACTCATGTATTTCCGAATAAAAAAGACCTTTTTGCGGCCTTTAATGCCTGTGCTTTTTCCGAGGTTAAGGTCGTAATTTTAGGACAAGACCCTTATCCGACAAAAGGGTATGCGCACGGTCTTTGTTTTTCGGTACCCGAGCAGGTAACTTCACTCCCGAAAAGCTTACAAAACATAAGCAAGGAGTTGGAGTCGGATCTCGGAAAGTCTTTGTTGGGTAATGGTAATTTAGTGCGTTGGGCAACACAAGGAGTGTTGATGTTAAATTCCATATTAACCGTGCATGAAGGGAAGCCTGGTAGCCATGCCTCGATGGGATGGGAGCAATTTACAGATGCGGTGATTGAGTTATTAGGAAGACAAGAGAATCCCATCGTTTTTTTGTTGTGGGGTGGTTTTGCGAATTCGAAAAAAGCACTAATTGTTGGCTCACAACACCTCGTCTTGTCTGCGCCACATCCATCGCCACTTTCAGCTTACCGCGGTTTTTTTGGCTGTAAGCATTTTAGCCGAACCAACGAATTTTTGCAATCCATCGGAAGTGCGCCGGTTGATTGGTAGCATTTAACTATCTTTGGACACATGAATTTGATAAATGATTTATACCTAAAAGCCCATCGCGGAGAGGATATCCCACGCTATCCGGTTTGGTTGATGAGGCAGGCAGGACGCATTCTGCCCGAATATAGAGCAGTCAGGGCAAAATTAAGTGGATTTAAAGAACTGGTCGAAACTCCGGAATATGCAGCCGAAGTAACTATACAGCCTGTTGATTTACTTGGTGTAGATGCAGCTATATTGTTTTCAGACATTCTTGTGGTACCCGATGCCATGGGATTGACCTATGAAATGATAGAGCAGCGTGGCCCGTACTTCCCAAAAACAATTCGGTCCCGTGCAGAGCTTTCATTGTTAGACAGCAATCCGGATGTTTCGGATCGCCTTTCTTATGTTTTTGAAGCGATTCGTTTAACCAAGCAAGGACTTGAACACAGGGTCCCACTGATTGGGTTTGCTGGAGCACCGTGGACCATATTTTGTTACATGGTAGAAGGAAAAGGTTCAAAAACATTCTCAGAATCCAGAAAGTTACTGTACACGGATCCTGTTTTGGCACATGAGTTGTTAAGTCGTATCACGGATTTCACGATTGAGTATATGAAAGAACAACAAGGTGCAGGGGTAGATGCGTTACAGCTTTTTGATTCGTGGGCAGGTATTCTCGGAAGAGAACAATATGAAGTTTTTGGTCTTGCCTACATCCGTAAAATTGCGAAAGCGTTTGAAGGATTCCCGCTCACTGTATTCTCAAAGGGTGCCATAGCCTCTTTGCCAGAAATCACTGAAATACCATGCACAACCATCGGGTTAGATTGGAATATGGATGTAAAATCAACCCGTAGTTTGGTCGGTGAAAATAGAACCTTACAGGGGAATTTGGACCCTTGTCTTTTGTATTCCGATAATAAAACAATTGAATTTGAAACAAATAAATTGCTAAATTCATTTGAAAGTCGAAGACATATTGTAAATTTGGGTCACGGCGTATACCCGGATATAGACCCGGACAAAGTAAAAGTGCTAATTAATACCGTAAAAGAATATGAAACGAAACATTTTTAATAGCTTAATCTTGTGTTTAACTGTAGTGTCTGTCTTTCAGGCTTCAGCACAAGGAAAAAAGGATGATAAAACAAAGGCCTTCTTGAATTTCACATTTGAGGATTTAGTCGATGGTAAGGAAACCGAAGTATCTGACGCCGGAATGATTTATTTGGTCAAGGGTCTGGGCATTTCTTCGTTTATTCCGGCGGATTTATTCCATGCAGCAGCAGAAGGTTTTGGAGTGAATTCAAACCTGTACGGATTTGCCAAACCGATTGATCCTAAAACAGAGCGTTTTGAAGGGGGAGATGAAAAGTTGTTTGCAACAACCAAAGAAGATGAAGCCGGTAATAACACTTACGCAGGAATCATTACCCACAAGCCAGGAAAATTATCCTCTGAGCGTTCATACGTTACCATTCCATTTTTAGACAAGAATGGAAAGAATAAAATCTCTATGGTTGAAGGTAAAACTTATTGCATTGAAATGTCAATCTCTATGGCAGAAGCTTCAAAATATGCTTCGAACAACATAGGGTTTATGTTTGTCGAGAATGTGGATGGATATAAGTTCGATTTACCAACTTTCGAATCATGGGATGAAAGCAATAGAAGAGAGTCTTATGTGTTTCAAAATAATCCTAATGTGGTATATAACTATAAAAACAAAGTGTACGATTCATACGGTGGTTGGGATAAAGTTTGTAATACCTACAAAGCTACCAGTTCAAAGATTAATGGGTTGATAATCGGGAATTTTAGCTCCTTTGACCCTAAATTAACCAAAGTTATTAATCAATCTGTGAAGAAGAAAATTGAAGATGGTGCGGAAGAGGTTGCGTTGGAGCCCATGGCATACTACTACGTCGACAATATTCGAATCAAGGAGGTTGCAAATCGAGGTGAATGTAATTGCTTTAAACAAGACACAAGTGCTGCAAGCGTGGAGTTTTCTAAAGTTGTGATATCTAAAGAACCAATCATTGATGAAGACCTTAGTGAGGCAGAAAATCTTGAGGCTCAAGTGATTTATTATGGTTTCGGAGAAAAATCGCTAGATGAATCGGGAAAACGTAGCCTTGAGATGTTGGTAAAATATCTAAAGGGTAATCCCACTCACAGCGTTGAAATTATCTCACACAATGACAAATTGGAAGATTCTTTGGCTCGGGAATATGAAGAGTTTCGGGATGTTCTAGAGAATTTAGATTTAAAGCGAGCTGAATTTATTCAAGGTATTGTTTCAGAAAGATACCAGATTAACAAGGATCGTATCATACCAGTGGAACGAAATGCCGACGAACCGAATGTGTCGGAATATGATCAGAATCAAGTACAACTCAGTGAAGAAGAAATTGAGTTACGATTGGCTTATGACCGAAGGGTAACTTTTAAAATCATAAAGAAATAACAGAAGAAAAGGGACGAAAGTCCCTTTTCTTTTTATTACAATATATCTTCCAATATCCTTTGTAATTTTTGGGTAGGTAAACCTAGAACATTCGTGTAAGAACCTGCGATGTGATCAACTGCAATTAAGCCAATCCAATCTTGAATTCCGTATGAACCGGCTTTATCAAACGGCTTGTCAGTGGATATATAGTATGCTATTTCGGATTCAGATAAAGTTCGCATACTTACCGTTGTTCGGTCTGAAAAGTAATGCTCTGTACCTTGATGTAAAATACCCACACCAGTTATTACTTCATGTGTTGCACCCGATAAAAGGCGAAGCATTTTTTTTGCTTCCGCTTCAGAACTCGGTTTTCCTAAGGAGCACCCTTCAATAAATACTAAAGTGTCCGCACAAATTAATGTAGTATCGGCATCGATTGTATCTTTCAATGCTATAATCTTCTGACGAGCAATATCTATTGGTATCTTTTGATAAGGTAGGTTTGAATTGATTTCCTCTGAAAAGTCGAAGGAAAGAACATCGAAGTGATATCCCATTTGCGTTAAAAGCGCTGCCCGTCGTGGTGAATTCGAACCCAGTACTATTTTCATACTGTGAAAAATGTCAGTGTACCGATAATCATAGAAGCCTTCAATAGCATGCTTACCCAAGATTCTTTAATGCCAAAAAGAATGGATAAAAAAGCAATTAAGCCAAAACCTAACGATGTATAATAGGTCATTTCGGAAATACTAAATCTATTTGTTTTCATTAAAAAATAGGATACAACAATTAGTGGAACGAGAAGAAATTGAATAGACATGGCCCATCTTCGAGCTACTTTTTTTCCTGAAACGACCGCAATTGATTTTACATGAGTTTTTTGGTCTCCTTCCATGTCTTGCACGTCTTTGATGATTTCTCGTGTGAGATTAGTTACGAAAGCACCTAGGGTAAGTAGTATAGGAAAGCGCATGTCTAAGATTATAAGGTTTAAATCTAGCATGGTTTTATATCCCAAAACGGGCACTAAGGCAACAAGAACCGAAATGCTCAGGTTGGAAATAAAATATACGCGCTTTAAGAAAATGGAGTATACCCACAATAAGGTAGTTGCGAATAAATGAATAAAGACATAAAACCAGGAATGCAAGTGAATACTTAAGTATATCGAAATGACTAATGCAATCAAATTGAATCCCCAATGTATTATAATGGCCCATCGTTTTTTTATGGTTTTCTCGATAACCTGTCGCTTGGGTCGATTAATACGATCTGCCTTGACATCGAAATAATCATTTATTGCATTTCCCGCCCCAGCAATTAGTATGGTAAATAAAATCATTAGTAGGTAACTAATGAAACTTGAGTTGATTCTGAGGGAATGCACAGCACCATACCAAACGCCTGTTAAGGTAATAACAATAATGAACAGGTTGTTTATGCGTATCAGTCTGAAAAAGCCCATCAATTCATGATTCTATATACGGTTCTCCTATTTTTTTGATGCGCCTTTTCTTTTTCAGCATCAGATGTTAATTTATTGATTTCTGCATCACTCTGTAAGGGTTGTGTTTCACCGTAACCAACAAAAGACAATCGAGAAGCATCAATTTGTTCAACTTCAATTAAATAGTTATACACAGTTTTGGCACGTGCAGTGGACAATTTAAGATTTTCATCTGCATTTCCTCTGGTATCAGTATGCCCTCCGAGTTGGATTTTAATTGAAGGTTTTTTTCGTAAGAAATCCGCCAGGTTTTTCAATTCTACACTGGATTCACTCCGCAAATTGGCACTGTTAAGGTCGAAGTAAATGTTTTGTAATATATTATCAGTTGAGCTCGTAATGGGATTCATTGGAATATCTAAATGATAGGTTGTTTTATTTTCTTCATATCGTAAATCAAACCCGAGTGAGGTAGGTACATAACCCTCAAAACTCACTTCAATTACATATTGACGATTGGAGGGTAATGCTACCGTGAACGTTCCATTACTTGCATCGGCGTCGCTTATAATCACCGTTTCACCAGAAACAATATCCTTGAGTGTAAAATGACCTCCGAGTGGAGTCGAATTGGTAGCGTCAAAGACCTTTCCATCAAAATAGTATGTGGTGTTCGGTTTAAACTCATCAGGCAATTCAAAGGAATAAATATCTAAATCGCCAAATCCCCCTGTGCGATCTGAAGCAAAAAAGGCAATGGTTCCCTCTGCCGAAACGATGAGTGAATTTTCATCGAATTTAGTGTTTATTGGGTAGCCTAGGTTTCTCGGTTTACTCCAGTTACCGTAATCATCTAACTGACTAACAAATAAATCTGATCCACCCATTCCAATATGTCCTCTCGAAGCAAAATACAAGGTCTTACCGTCCGGATGTATACAAACAGATTCTTCCGCATATGGGGTGTTTATGGTATTTGGCAGTCGCTCTGCGGCCGACCATCTTCCATTTTCTCCTAAATAACTCACAAAAATATCACTGTTTCGTTGATCCACGCCTCTTCCCCTGAGTCCTCTGATGAAATAGAGTGTTTTTCCATCTGCGGAAAGCGAAGGTTGTGTTTCCCAGTGGTAGGTGTTTACATCGCCTGGAAGATTCATTGGGTTTATCCACTTGCTTCCAATCTTTTTCGTGTAAAACAAATCACAACTCCCTAACCCTTTTCGATTTTCACCATATTTTCCTGATTCATCTGTACATGCTACAAATATTAAACTTCTGCCATCGGCTGATATGGTTGGCGCGCCTTCGTTATGGTCAGTATTAACATTCGTCGGCATCGGATAAGCCTTATTCCATAATTTATTATCAAATTGGGAGATGTAAAAGTCTTCTTGTATTACTTGTCCATAGGGTAAAGCACGGGTGAACATAAGTTGTTTGCCATCTACCGTAAGTGTTGGGTAGTATTCAGCCAGTGAAGTATTGACACCAGAACCCACATTTATCGGATTAAAAGGCTTTGGATTCTTTATTGCGTTTATGGCAAACAAAGCACTTTCTTTAATGGAATTTGCCATATCCATGTAATCATCATTGGCATTTGGGTGCTTTATGAACTGTTGAATGTAGCGAAGTGAATTGTTGTAATCCCCTTTATCCATGTATAAATCGCCGAGCCTGTAAAACGTCATTCCAGTTCGTGAGTGTTCCGGTGCGATTCGAAGTGCGCTCTCATAATCACCAATGGCGCCTTCCGAATTCTTTATATTCAAACTAAATTCGGCTCGTAACAAATATGCCTCGTAAAATTGAGGGTCTTTTTCGATTGCCTTATTGAGTAAAGCAATACCCGCCTTAAAATCGGGTAGCCTTGTAGTTGGGTCTAATTGCGTTGTGGGTACTACCTGTGCATTTTTAAATAATTTGACGGCTTTCTTGTTTTTTGAAGAAAATTGGGCAGATACCCCATTGCCAATCAGAAGAAAAAGCAGCGCGATAAAGATTCGTTTCGAAGAATTCATGGAATGTTGATATACTTATGGGTTTGTAACGATAACCTCCAGCGAGGGTTACGCGTTATAAAATCAATGATTTGTACCTGGAGTTCGTCTTTTTTACTCCATTCGGGTTGTAGATACAGCAAACAATGGTCATTCACGAGTTTGGCATGTTCTTCAGCCCAAGCCAGATCTGACGGATGGTAAATAACCACCTTCAACTCATTGGCCTTTTCATACGCTTCAGGATGAGGTTTTTTGAATTTTTTAGGAGAAAAGGTATACCAATCTACTGTGCCTTTCAATTCATAGCAACCCGAGGTTTCTAGGGAAATATATTTGTTTTCCTGGTGAAGCATGTCGGTTAATGCCCTTAAATCATGCATGGCAGGCTCTCCGCCCGTGATGACTATAAAATCGAATCCAGAGCTCAGTGCCTTGATTCCTTCCAGTGAATAAGCGCTACCGGCACCCACATCCCAACTTTCCTTTACGTCGCACCAAACACATCCTACATCACATCCAGATAATCGGAGAAAGTACGCTGCACGTCCCGTATGGAACCCTTCACCCTGTAAAGTTCCGAAATGCTCCATGAGTTGATATGCTCGCTGCTCCATACCAACAAATTTAAGCTTACTTTACTATGTTTGGCCAAAAAGGTCACCATTTAATCTATCTTTTTATATTTGTTAAAATTAAATGAACAAGCTATGAGAAAGATTACCCTGTGTTTTACCCTTACCTTATCCTTTTTATACACTGCTCAGACCCAAATTGGAAACAGTGATTTGGAACAATGGGAGAATGTAACGGCTCCTACTGAAGAACCTGTAAACTGGAACAGTTTTAAGACCGGGTCAGGAAATTTTGCTGGATTTGCGAATAAGCAAATAGAGCGATCTTCAAATGTCCGTGCCGGGGCTTCTGGTATGTATTGCGCCCGAATTTGGTCAACCAGCGTTCTTGGAATTGTTGCCAACGGCACCATGACCTGTGGACGAATTAACATGGGCAGTACAACGCCAGCCAACGCAGCGAACTATAATTATTCTTCTACCGCAGATGCAAACTTTTCTGAGACCTGTGTTGATTCTCCGGATTCTTTGGTGTTCTGGGTAAAATACACGCAAGCAGGTGGTGGCAGTCAAAATGCGCGCATTCATGCCATTTTACATGATGCGTTCGATGTGCACGATCCAATTGATGCGAATTCTCAGTCGCACATTATTGCAACTGCTGAATTAAATTATGCCCCAACGGGCGGAAATTGGGAGCGCAAGTCGATTCCATTTACCTACTTGCCGAATACAGGATTATTACCCGGGTTTATATTGGTTACCTTTGCAACCAACTCAACTCCGGGGGGTGGTGCTGCGAATGACGAAGTACTTATCGATGATATTTCACTCGTTTATAATGGCGGTGTTGGACTAGACGAAGCCTCAATCACGCCGATGCATGCGAATTATTCCAATGAAGAATTGAGCTTGTTTGGACAAACGCAAGGTACCTTAATGGTTTATTCCATGAATGGTGCTGAAGTTTTTAACGGGTTGATTAACGGTAAAGCTACAATTTCTCTAACTGGAGGAATTTACGTGGCTCGACTTATCGACCTTAACGGAAATATCTTCTCTACAAAGTTCTCGGTTAACTAAGAAAATTGAAGCACGTATTGATTTTATTTGGGCTTGTATCATCCTTGGTTGGGTACAGTCAGTCCACCGTAAAAGGTATCGTTCATGGGGAAAACAATGAACCCATAGAAGGCGCAACGCTTGTATATCGAAAAGACATAACCATTGGTGCTCAAACGGATGCGAACGGAGCCTATGAATTGTTCCTTCCGTCAGGTGCTGTGAAAATAGTGGTGCGTTTTTCCGGCATGCGCAACGATACCCTGTCCCTAAATTTATTACCCGATGAGGTTCTTGAGATGAATATTACCTTGAAACCCTATAGCATCAAGAAAGATCAGGTAACCGTTTCGGTAGGGAAATTTGATAAGCCCCTAGAAGAACAAACGGTAACCATGGTGGTGATGAAACCTTCGCTCATCGAAAACAAAAACACCCGAAGCATTGAAACTGCCTTGGATCAAACACCCGGTTTGAATATTTTGGATGGTGAGCCTCAAATTAGAGGTGGAAGTGGTTTTACCTTTGGTGTAGGTGCTAAAGTGGCCGTAATTGTTGATGACATGCCAATGCTTTCAGGCGACGCAGGTCGTCCAGAGTGGGGTTTTGTTCCTGTAGAAAACATTAGCCAAGTCGAAATCATTAAAGGAGCAGCAAGTGTACTCTCAGGAAGTTCCGCACTATCAGGATCAATTCACATCCGTACGGCATATCCAACATCCAAGCCCTTGAACAAGGTGAATTTTTACTCGGGGTTTTATTCTGCGCCTTCGGTTCCTGGAGCTCAATGGTGGACCGATTTCCCCTTGATTACAGGCGCAAATTTTATTCATGCAAAAGCCTATAACAACTGGGATGTTGTGGTTGGGGGTAATGTAAATTATGACCATGGATACATTGGCGCTCCCAAGCCTGGACAATATGTGATTGATACCATTTCTAATTTTACCGATCGGCAAATGGCCATGAAACGGGCTCGGGTAAATTTTAACATTAGACACCGTTCTTCAAAGATTACTGGATTAAGTTATGGCTTGAATGGCAATGTGATGCTGGCGCAAGGCAACATGTCTTTCGCTTGGTTAGACGACTCCTCGGGCTTGTATCGGGCCTATCCTGGGGCTGTGTTTTTACAAGACCAGACCATTTTTAATCTAGATCCTTTTGTACAGTTAATAACCAGTACCAACGGAAATCATTACCTCAGAACCCGCGTGTTACACAGTGACAATCAAATGACGGCGAACCAGGATAATCGGGCTACAACGTACTATGCGGATTACATGTTTAAGCGTACTTATAAGCAATTGAACGGATTAGATTTTATTGGTGGAATCACCAGTTCTTACGTTAATTCCTTTGCAAATATGTATGTGGGAAGCGGAAGTCCTAACAACCGCTTACTTAATTTATCTGCATACACGCAAATGGAGAAATCCTTCAATAAAATCTTAAATGTTTCGGCAGGGGCGCGTCTTGAATATTTTCAATTAAATGATACCGTGACCGCCATTAAACCAATTTTCAGATGCGGAGCAAGTTTAAAGCTATATCAGGAAACCTACCTTCGCGCTTCGTTTGGACAAGGATATCGTTTTCCAACCATTACCGAGCGCTTCATTAAAACCGGTGTTGGGAATTTTGGAGTTTTTCCAAATCCGAGGTTGTTACCTGAAAGCAGTTGGAATGCGGAGGTAGGGGTGAAGCAAGGGTTGAAATTGGGGGGCGTTTATGCATATCTTGATGCAGCCTTCTTTTGGCAGGAATATCAAAATACGATAGAGTACATGTTTGGGATCTGGGATGTGGCCAATGCGCCAGGATCCTTTGCAGGATTTAAATTCTTGAATACAGGTAGGTCGCGCGTAGTGGGGATTGACCTTTCACTGGCAGGAAAAAGTAATATCAATAAGAACCTTGAATTATCCCTTTTAAGCGGTTATAATTACATCGTTCCTACCACCCTCAATCCGGACTATGTTTATGCCATTGATGATATTAATCGGATATACAGTTACAACACAACCTCTATGGATTCTGCCAGTCGAATTCTCAAGTATCGCTTTCTTCATAATGTGAAATTTGATGCGGAATTAACCTATAAATCTAAGTTTTCTGTAGGCTTGAGTATGAAGTACTTTAGCAAGATCGTTAATATGGATGCGATTATTAAAGACTTCGAAGAAACTACTGCAGCATCAGGAGGCGACAAGCAAAACATTCGATATATGGATTATTTTAATGCACATCGATTCGGGAACATTATCTTCGATGCGCGAGTTTCATACAGCATGAATGAACACCATAAGGTAGCATTGGTGGGCTCGAACATCTTGAATCGAAGTTATTCGCTCCGACCGTTAAAAATCGAGCCGCCGCGGTCTGTCATGTTGCAATATACTTGGAAGATTAGTTAGGCGTTCTATTGCGATTCTAAAATATAGATGTATCTTTGCACCCTAATTTTTTATTAACCGGGGTTTTGCACCCCAATTTATAAACGCAAATGGCAACAAGAATTCGTCTACAAAGACACGGTAAAAAAGGAAAAGCATTTTTTCACATTGTAGCTGCAGACAGCAGAGCAAAAAGAGATGGTAAATTCATCGAGAAATTAGGCACATATAACCCTGTGTCAAATCCAGCAGTAATTGACATCAACTTTGAACGTACCTTACATTGGGTAACCGTTGGAGCAGAAATGAGTGATACGGCACGCGCTATTCTTTCGTACAAAGGAGTTTTATTTAAAAGTCACTTATTGAAAGGCGTTGAAAAAGGAGCATTTACATTAGAAGATGCTGAAAAGAAATTTAACGTTTGGCTTTTAGAAAAGGAGAATAAAATCCAATCCAAAAAAGACGGTCTATCCAAAGCTACCGATAAGGAAAAAGCAGAGCGTTTGAAAGCGGAAATGGAAAAGAATGCCATCAAGGCAGCTGCATTAGAGGCTAAAATGAATCCGGTAGTAGAAGTGGAAGAAGAAACTCCAGCAGTGGAAGAAGCTCCAGCAGCAGAAGAAACTCCAGCAGCAGAAGAAACTCCAGCAGCAGAAGAAACTCCAGCAGTGGAAGAAGCTCCAGCAGTAGAAGAAGCTCCAGCAGTGGAAGAAACTCCAGCAGTGGAAGAAACTCCAGCAGTGGAAGAAGCTCCAGCAGTGGAAGAAACTCCAGCAGTGGAAGAAACTCCAGCAGTGGAAGAAGCTCCAGCAGCGGAAGAAACTCCAGCAGTGGAAGAAGCTCCAGCAGCGGAAGAAGCTCCAGCAGCGGAGGATACAACAGAACCAGCAGAATAATCTATACCCGATTGGAGGGATTTATAGAAATCGGTCATATTGCGAAACTTCACGGATTCAAAGGTGAAGTTTCGTTGTTTTTGGACGTTACCAATTCAGAAGATTATCGGGATTTATCCGTCGTTTTTTTTGATATGGATGGAATACCAACGCCCTTTCATATTATTCGCATAAAGCCAATGAATAAGGGCTTCCTTGTATTAACCTTTGAAGGTATTTCAACGGAGTCAGAAGCAAAAACACTCTTAAGGAAAGCTGTATTTCTTCCAGAAGTGGTTCTACAAGAATTAGACGAGCATACATTTTATGATCATGAGGTGGAAGGCTTTACGGTCATAGATACCGTTCGTGGAAACATAGGAAATGTCGTTAGTATTATTGATCACCCCTCAAATCCCTTGCTTCAAATTGATTGTGATGGACAAGAGATCCTGGTTCCCTTGAATCTCGACCTCAATAAGACCATTAATCGAAGCGATAAAACACTAACAATTACTACCCCTGAGGGATTGCTTGATATCTACCTGGGTTAATTTAATAATCCAAGACAAATTTTCATTCGAATCACATGCTTTGCGGCTTCAATTACTTGCGACTTAAACTCCTTGTCTTTTTTGTAACGTGCAAGTAATTCTTGATGTGTTTTCGCTGCATCAACGGGCATTAATACAATATGACAACCTGCTTCGATGGCTTTACTCGCGCTTTGTGGCACATTGACTACACCTCCCATATTCATGGCATCCGTTACTACCAGTCCCTTAAATTTTAACTCGTTTTTTAATAAATCCGTAACGATGGCTTTTGAGCAGGTAGAGGGCAGTCCATTTGTTTGATATTTCTTGTTATTTATTACCGCAATGTGTGCGACCATAATGGACAGTACGCCTTGTGTTATTAGTTCTGGATAGTTGCTAATTTCCTTTAATTCGCCATCAATCGTTTGTAAGGAGGAATGGGTGTCCCCGCTAACCAATCCGTGACCAGGAAAATGTTTTGCTGTGGCAATAATGTTCTTGTTTTGAGTCTCTTTAATAAATGTATTAGACCACGGGATAAGTTGCTCAGGGTTTGATCCAAATCCTCTGTATCCTACGGTAGCATTACCCGCGACATCAACCACCGGGGCAAAATTATAATTGATCCCAATGTCATTTAAATCGGTTGAAATTTGTTGCGCTACTTGAATTACTTCCTCAATAGAACTTATTTCAGCAGCTTTCTTAACGGGAGTTGATCCAGTTATTTTACGATTTACTAAACTAGGTTCTGCGTCGGCGCTGTATAGAAAGGGTAAATTTCCTAAAGATTTATTCGTTTGTTCAAACGATGAAATCATGGAGGTGAATTCACTTTTTGTACCATTCAGCATCAATACACCGCCTATAATCCGGCGATTAATGTGGTCTTCAATGGTGGCCTTGGTTTGACCATATCTCCCAACCGCAGGCATGATTAGTTGAGCAATAATGGCGGTATCATCTAATTGACTTATAACCTCATTGACGGCCTGGTCTAAATCACTGTTAGAACCCAAGAAATCAGTCAATTTGAATGTCATTTGGGTTTCAGGCTTGGGAACCTTAGGTGTTTGCTTGGTGTCTGCCTGTTGGGAACACGCAAACAAGCCAAAAAGTATCGAAAAAAGTAGAAACGTAAATTTCAGGTTCATAGGATTTTTTTTTCAAAATTAAAAAGCATTTTGTTGCTGCAAGGAGTATGCCACGTTTCTTATCAACACCTCATCTTGGATTGCTATATTAAAGTGCGGGCAATTTAATGTAAATTTAAGGTTAAGTTCAGCGCAATTATTTTGATAATTAGCCGACTAATAGTAAAAATCATTCCATGAAATACCTTAGTTTAATTCTGCTTTGTTCGCTAACATACCTGTTTTCTGCTCAAGACTTATACGACAAAAATACGGTCCAAACAGTAGAGGTTTTCTTTGCACAAGCAAATTGGGATGCCTTATTAGATAACCTTGCACAAACGACGGAAGATTATTTATTAGCAGATTCAGTGCGAATAAATGGGATCGTATTCGATTCAGTTGGGGTAAAGTATAAAGGAAATAGTTCCTACAATCCCAACAATAATAAAAACCCATTGCATATCAATCTAGATTGGGTAAACAGCAATCAAGATTATCAAGGATATACCTCACTGAAGCTCCAAAATCTGTATTCAGACCCATCCATGATAAGAGAGGTGCTTTCCTACGCTATCCTAGAGAATTATATGGACTGTCCGAAATCGAATTTTGCTAATGTATACATTAACGGTACGCTTAGAGGTCTGTATTCTAGTGCAGAGAGTATAGATGATCGGTTCAATACGAATCATTATTTTGACCAAGAAGGATCGTTTTTTAAATGTAATCCGATTGGTGGGGCAGGACCTTTTGGCGGGACTTCACCAGATTTAAAGTATTTAGGAACGGATTCCACGCTCTATGCCAATGGGTATGAATTGAAATCAACCTATGGGTGGACTAACCTGATCGACATGATTAATACCCTGAATAATAATTTTTCTACCATTGAGGATAAATTAGACCTAGATCGCGCAATTTGGATGCTTGCATTTAACAATGTCCTTGTTAATCTAGATTCTTACAGTGGGTCATTTCGACAAAATTATTATTTGTATGAGGACCTAAATAATCGGTTTGTACCAACCGTATGGGACTTAAATATGAGTTTTAATGCGTTTCCTGGCGGGACAGGCTCTGGTTCTGGTGGTCCAACCTTGGATCCGATGTCCAATAGCAATTCGAATAATCATCCGCTGATAAAAAAAATATTGGCAGATCCGTTGTACAACCGAATGTATATGGCTCATGTACGAACCATGTTGCAAGAGATGTTTGCATCGAATTGGTACCTAACGCAAGCGAATGCGTTGCGAAACACCATAGATGCTTCTGTACAAGCCGATCCCTTTAAATTTTATACCTATACCCAATATCAAAACAGCTTAACAACCGCTGTAACAGGAGGCGGTGGACCGGGTGGGGGTAATTCGATTCCAGGAATTCAAACCTTAATGAACGGACGGGTAACCTATTTCAGTACAAACCAAAATTACACCTTTGTAGCGCCAACCATTAACAGTTATGCTGCTTCAAACCCAACACCGGCATTTAATGAAACATTCTTTATTTCATCTGCCGTTACCAATGAAACTGCTGTCTATTTAGGCTATCGCACCTCCCATGAAAATCGATTTACCCGTATTCCAATGTTCGACGATGGAGGGCATGGAGATGGAGCGGCTGGAGATCATACCTATGGAGCATCGGTTACGGCAAATGGTCCCATATTCGAATATTACATCTACGCCGATAATGTCAACGCTGGATTGTTTAGTCCGCAGCGCGCTGAGCATGAATTTCATTCACTGGATTTGAATATCCCTGCACCAACTGTCGGGCAAGTTCAAATTAATGAAGCCATGTCGGACAATGACTTGACCCATGATGATCCCTACGGGGAATCAAATGATTGGGTAGAATTACACAATACAACTTCTGATGCGCTAGACCTAAGTGGTTTGTACTTGAGCGATGATGCCACACTTCCACTAAAATGGGTAATTCCTTCAAATACTGTAATCCTCCCGAATGACTATTTAATCATTTGGACCGATAATGACACGCTGCAAACAACCGGCTTGCATACCAATTTTAAGCTGGGCGCTACAGGTGATTATGTTCGTCTATCCAATGGAATAACAATCCTTGATCAAGTAACGCTTCCTGCATTGTTAACGGATGAATCCTATGCGCGCTGTCCAGAAACAGGCGTCGTGTTTGACTATGCGGCTCCAACGTTTGATGCCATGAACAATTGTTTTGCCGGTACTGAACCGATTTCATTTGAACCGATACTCTATCCGAATCCAGCAAGTGATATGGTAAATCTTAAGCTTACACAGCAAGCGCACATTGAAGTGATGGACATGAATGGAAGGGAAGTCTTCACTGAAGGTAATGCCATTGGATTGGTTCAGCTCACAACATCAGCATGGACCAATGGGCTTTATATAGTGGTTATTCGCGATAATCAAGGTGAAACACATTGCTTAAAGTTGATTAAGCAATAACTATTCTTGTGCTAAATGGTTCTGAATCATCTGCACCACTAAATGGCGTTGATGAATTTCTCTCAGGTAGAATTGATTTACTTTATTCGAAATAAATTTACGTTTACTGTAACCAAAAGTAAGAACCCCGATGGCTTTTCGGATAAAGTTTAAATTAGGAGAATAATCTAAATCCATACGACCAATGGCTTGTAGCTCTTCATTAATTCCTGGGCTTAAATCCATTTTAATTGCTTGCTGACGAATGCCTTCAATAAGATTATCGTAACGCTCCAGTTTGATGCGCTCGTAGTCTTTGGTTTTCATAAACCGTGTGTATTGAAAGTCTGCATCGGTGAATGCATGAAATAATTCTTCGATTGTCATAATTGATTGTGGATTGCAAAATTAATAAAAGGAATAGAATAGGACATGTTTTACACTCCAATTGTCTAATTTTGCGCTCTATGAAAACGAAATCAACCCGAAAAAATAAGGTCAACGTGGTAACACTCGGATGTTCTAAAAACACCTTTGATTCGGAAATCATGATGGCTCAATTAAAGGCAAATAGTTTTGATGTGGGTCATGAACGAAACGAAGAATCGGAGATTGTAATTATTAATACCTGTGGGTTTATTGATAATGCTAAGCAAGAATCAATCGATACTATTTTACAGTATGTTGACGCGAAACAACAGGGCTTAGTCGATAAAGTCTACGTGACCGGTTGCCTTTCTGAGCGTTACCGAAGCGATTTGGAACTAGAAATTCCCGAGGTTGATGCATATTTTGGAACCCGAGAATTACCAAGGTTACTAAAAACCTTAAAAGCTGATTATAAATATGAGTTGGTTGGTGAACGTTTACTTACCACGCCAAATCATTATGCCTACTTTAAAATAGCAGAAGGCTGTGATCGTCCGTGTTCGTTTTGTGCCATTCCCCTAATGCGCGGACAACATGTGTCAACTCCAATGGATCAATTGGTTACCAATGCTACCCAATTGGCGAAACAAGGGGTAAAAGAGTTGTTGTTGATCGCACAAGATTTGACCTATTACGGCTTGGATATTTATAAGAAAAGGAACCTTGCTGAATTAGTAGATAAGTTATCGGATATTGAAGGAATTGAGTGGATTAGATTGCATTACGCCTTTCCTGCAGGGTTTCCGATGGATGTGTTAGATGTGATGCGTGATCGATCCAACGTTTGTAATTACTTGGATATTCCATTGCAACATGGGTCTACGGCTATGCTTAAAGCGATGCGCAGAGGCATTACACGCGAAAAAACGGAAGAATTAATTGATGCGATACGACAGAAAGTTCCAGGCATCGCGTTGCGAACTACCTTGATTTCTGGATTCCCAGGAGAAACAGAACAAGATTTCGAAGAAATGATGGGATTTGTAGAACGTAGTCGGTTTGATCGCTTGGGAATCTTCACTTATTCCCATGAAGAAAATACACATGCCTTTTCAATGACAGATGATGTACCCGATGCGGTAAAGCAACAGCGTGCAGATGCGGTTATGGAGCTGCAATCCGGCATTAGTTATGAACTCAATCAAGCAAAGATTGGAAATACCTATAAAACTTTGTTTGATCGGGTGGAAGGGGATTACTTTATTGGAAGAACCGAATTCGATTCTCCTGAGGTAGATAATGAAGTTCGAGTAAAACGAACACCTTCCTTATATGTGCCGCTTGGCACATTTTCTCAAGTAAAAATCACCTCGGCGGATCATTATGATTTGTATGGTGACATATTATGATTAATTTTAAATAAAAAAATATGAAAAATCTACTTTCTCTCGTTGTTCTTTCAATGCTTTTTGTATTGAACAACGCGTTGGCACAACCTGTATCACCCCTTACTGTAATTGATGCTTCAAGTCCAAATGCCTGTGACGGTTCGGCATCCATCACGAATCCAAATATTGTTATCACCAATACGATTGTTTGGTACTCGAACGGCGCGATTTTAGCGCAAGGAGTTACCAGTGTTTCTAACCTTTGTCCTGGAACATATGGCGTGTATTATACCACATTCATTGATTCTGTTACGGCAACGTTTGTTATTTCAGGTAATCCATGTAACGGTTTGCAGGCGGTAATCACGGGGACAGCTGCAAGTTCTCCAAATACATTCGATGGATCAGCCTCAGTAACAGCTGTTGGCGGTTCCGCTCCGTACGTGTTCCAGTGGAGTAATGGTTCCACAACCAGTACGATAAATTCATTAGGCCTTGGCGTATACACGTGCTGTGTTACAGATATGAATGGGTGTGTCAGTTGTGATAGTTTTACCGTTTCGGCGACCATAAATCCAGGAAATGACACGGTATTTGTAATTAATAACAATAATATTCCAAACGTAATTGATTCCCTAGGAATGCAACAAGTGCTTGATTGCAGCATAGACTACAATGCCATTGGTGCAGCCTTTATTTCTGGTTCCCAGTATATTCCAAGCGGTAACCCAAATGCGCTAGACAGCATCTATCTTACGTGGCAAGTCTATGACACTTTGGTTCCGGCAAATGTAATGGCAACCTATGTGGTTGGATATTCTTTATTCCCTCCGTTAGCTCAAGCGTATACCGCAAGTTTAGAGATTCATTGTCCGCAGAAGAATACGAATTATAATACCTTATTAATTATAGATCAATTTTATGCATCACAATTGGGACTAACGGAATCTACGTTTGTACCGAGCATTTGCGTTCAGGACGGGTGTGCTTCCATTAACCTGCATACGCTTCAGCGCGGCGAATTGACCATTTATTCAATAAACGGTAGCGTGATGGCTGCGCAACACGTTTCGAATGTTTCATCAACGCAAGTTCAACTGACGAATTGGAATCCGGGAATTTATTTTGTGCATTATAGTCTATCCTCAGGAGCACGTGGCGTATTGCGCTTTGTGAAACCTTAATGGGTTTTAAATAAAGAAAACATTAAAAAAGGCATGTTGAGTATTCAATATGCCTTTTTTTAAATATGGATTTTGCGTGTATTTTGGCACAAGAGTATATTCATTTCAAATATTGGCTTTGGGCTATTCGACCCCGCTGGGGTCGCGAAGTATTGGTAATGGATATTATGTACAATATAGGACTCCTACGGAGACCAGTGTTTCAGCTGTAATTGAATACAAATGTGATGCTCCACGGAGTTGAAGATTAAACAAGGCATCTGCGAATTGATTGTTGGTTATGCTTTGTTCGACCCCGATGGGGTCGCTCAGTACAGTTATTGGATATTTGTGTATAACCTTGGACTCCAGCGGAGTCCTATAGTTTACTGTATCATTGTCCTGAACAAAGCGACTCCATCGGAGTCGAATATTTTTCCGTGGGTATTTCAATAAATTCAAATATTAACAGGATTACGAGCACGCTCGTTTTCCTGGGGTGGGGCTCAATCCAAGCATAAAGTCCACCTTGTTTCACAAGGCTCGGACTTTTTTGTTTATTCCCTCACTCAAGCAAGGGTTATTGGGATAAAACATCGTAGAGTTTTAGGATTACGAGCACGCTCGTTTTCCGGGAATGGGGCTCAATCCAAGCATAAAGTCCACCTTGTTTCACAAGGCTCGGACTTTTTTGTTTATTCCCTCACTCAAGCAAGCTTGGTTCGTTCCTAAACAAAAAAGTCCACTTCTTTCGAAGTGGACTTTTTTTGTGATCCCGCTGGGATTCGAACCCAGGGCCCATACATTAAAAGTGTATTGCTCTACCAGCTGAGCTACGGAATCGCTGATTTGAGGGTGCAAATATACCAAAAATATTCTTCTAGCAATCCTTTATTCGGTATTTTTGAGAAATATAGTTAAAAAAAGGGTGATTTTACAGAAACATTTGTGTTTGTTGGGTTTTATGGGAGCCGGTAAATCTGCCGTTGGCAAGGCATTGGCTCAACGTTTGGGAATTTCTTGGGTGGATAGTGATTCTTGGATTGAAGCGAAACAGGGGCAGTCGATCTCGGAAATTGTAAGCGATTTGGGTTGGCCAGCATTTCGCGCGCTGGAACTTGAGTTTACATGTGAAATGAATGACAAAGTTCCCATGGTTATTTCTTGCGGCGGTGGGTTTCCCTTAGATCATGAAAATTGGCAATGGATTTCAAGAAATTGCACCTCAATTTACTTACGCGTTGACAAAGAAATCTTACTTAAACGGCTTGTAGATGAGACCTCAAATCGTCCCTTACTGCAACAAAAGAATCGCGGAGAACTCGTACAATTTATCGCCGAAGAACTTGCACAAAGAGAGCCTATCTATACAAAAGCGGATTACATCATTGATTTCAACGGTACGGTAGAAGAGATCCTGCGTCGTATCGAGGAATTAATATAAATCTCGTCGATACCCCAGTTGGAATAAAAAATTCAAACGCGAGTAGGTGTGGCTATTCTCTCCCGCACTATTATTTGCTAGATTTAATACAGAGTAGGTTCCTGTAATATCAAAAAACAGGGTGCCTCGCACGGGAATGGTGTATTTAAAGCCTCCTTGTATCCCTAATGCCAAATAATAGATGCTTCCTTTGGTGGGATTTGCATTTGGAAGCGAATACAAGCCTTCCCATTCGTACTGTTTTGTATAATCAAATTTCGAGAATTTAGCGCTCGTGGTATTTATTCCGATGCCAAAAACGCTTCCACCATATAGCGCAAATCCGTTGTCGTAATCATTTAACATGTAAGACCTTGTTCCACCCTCAACATAGAATGTGTGGGATTTAATGTTGTAAGGTACGGAAAGCGTGTAAGGCGTGGTTGTTACATCATTTGCCGTCATGTTTGCATAGCGTGTTGTACTGTCTTGATTGGGTAAAAATGCGGAAGCACGAATAAAAAAGGTTAAGTCGCTTGATCTTGGAAGTTCAAGTCCAACATTAAATCCAACGGATTTACGTTGCGTACCAACGCCATTTAAAATGCCTGTACCAGCTGAAATACTCATTTGAGCAAACATGGAGGAAACAAAACCTAAAACAAGAACGAATAGCGTAAATTTCATAATCCGAAAAATTAACTTCAATTAAAACAAATGTAGTTCAGTAGGGCCTATTTAACAAGTTAAATCAACTATAAGTTTTGTTAATGAATCTAAATTTATTGAATTGTTTTTTATAACTTCGTTGACGTATGAAGCGCCAAGTGGCTTTTTCTTTAGTTCTTGCTACCCTTTCGTTCATTGCAACTAAAGCAATTGAATCGTTTGGGGTGGACCAATATTACCGGTTTCAAGCAACTCATTTTCAAAAAGAAAGCGGCTATTTTGATTTACAACATCCGTCAAGCATTCAGTTTTTACCCACCGGTTTACTCCCATTTAGTGAGATTTCCAGCCTTGATAGTTTGCACTTAATGGCTATGCAGGGTTCAGGTGGGAATTCATTGGTGCTGTTAAATACAGACTCAACGTCCTTTTCATTGGTAAGTCCATTAACATCCGATGTAACGCTCTCCTCCTTTGTGCAGGTGGACAGCCTCTTGTACTTGTTTGATGAGAAAATGGATGTATTTGTTTCTACGTTTCCTTATGATTCTTCATCCACCCGCAAAATTTCGAATATTCGTCCGAATTGGACAAGTACCTCCGCGTGTTTTCACAAAACCACACATCGAATCTATTTTAACCCCAAGGTTGAAAACCCAACATCGAATCGACTTAGGTCCGTGTATACGTTCAATGTCAATAAGAATCGCTTTACAACCGCTCCCTTGTTTTCTTTTGATGTGGATGAAATTGAGCGTTTTGCTTCCGAGAATGGAATCCGAATCCATGCAAATCGAATTACCGAATTGAAAGATACAGTTCATGGGCTAACTATAATCCCCAATGCGATTGCGGTTCATCCAAAAACCAATGAGGTTTATATCTTATCGGGCACTGATCGTTCTTTAATTGTTTTTGATCAATTCGGAGTAGTCAAAAATTATTCAGAATTGGATGCCAGTTTGTTCCCTAATCCAACCGGATTAACCTTCGCGCAGAATGGAGATTTATTAATCTCTAATGAGGATTTAATTAAGAATTCAATCGTGCGAATTTCTTGGAATAAGCTGTGGCAATCCAAAGGTGGAAAAGGATTGGTTTTTGGACGTTAATCCAAAAGAAGTAATCTTCCCATAGGCCCTTCGCACAGCAATAAATCAAGTGCAGACAAGTTACTCGAGAATGGTTTATGGTAGCTAAATACCTGCTGATATGCTTTAAACTGCTCACGACTCATCCAGTTCGTGTGTCTTAAGTCTTGTTCAATATACGGTATAAACTCGTTTGATTCCTTAATGGATACCGGTAATTCCCATGCGTCTATTAGAAACCGTATAATTTGTAGGTTAAGCTCCCAAAGCGTCAACGGATGCTTCAGTAATATGTTCTCAATCTCCAGGTGATAGGCTTCAAAATAGGGTGCCTTCCCATAGGCAGATTGTATAGCCCTCCAATGTTTGATTTGCCAGGAACTGTCGTTGCTGATTTTGATTTCAGAAATGCACTGCTTGCAGTCACTGTGGGCAATGGGTACAATTAAGCGATGAATTCCTTCAGGTGTAAGGATTTCACATCGATTTCTAATGCTTTGTTTTATCCAATGTTCGTGCTGATCAATGACTACGGATTCGTACTTACAAAGTTCCCGTAAATAACGTATACTCGGGAAATACGCCGTAGGAAAAATCATCTAAGCCAAATACTTGAAAATAGCAATCAATACACCAATTCCTAATGCAAAGCCGATGAGTTGAAGAATACTAAATGAACCTTCTTGGCTTACATTCTTAAGAATTCGTTCCATTCGGAAGCCTTTGTAAGGGCTCTTTGATAACCAAACTAAGGAAGCACGCCCCACGATATGATCTTCTGGTACAAAGCCCCAAACCCTTGAGTCTGCTGAATTATAGCGATTGTCTCCCATCATCCAATAATAATTCATTCCAAAGGTATACGAGCTTGCTTTTTTATCGTCGATAAGTATCGTTCCGTCTTTCTTTTCCACCAAGGTATGACCTTCATAAGCCGTAATAATCCGACGATACCATGCAATGTTTTTAGAACTTATTCTTACCGTAGCCCCCTTTTTCGGTACGCGAAATTCCTGGAAATCAGTCATGGTATTGTTCACATAAAAATCCTTAGGAAAACACTCTAAATTCTCAATCAACTCCTCTGGACTCGGTGTTCTTTTTTCCAAGGTATATGATGGTCTATCAATATGAACCGTGAATTTAGCGGTAGGATAAGCGGCTTGTATTTTTTTCTTTTCAAGAGGTGTAATATTTAATATATAAGGTTCAGTTGAACTACCTTCGTAAAAGTCCAGTCGGTTAAAAGTAGCTGCATCTTCTGTTGTTACAGGAGCATATCCCTTATCGTTTTCAAGCCCGAATCGTTCGAACATTTCTTGTGCGTTGAAGGTAGCCGTTGCCTTGCTTACATCCCATTTGAATGCCATGTTATCAAAGATCTTAGCAGGTTTTCCGTTGCGGTATACCGTGGCATTCTCAATTTTTATAACATCACCCGGTATACCAATACAGCGCTTGATATAGTTCTCCCGTTTATCCACTGGACGATAAATTAACCCACCGTGTATCATTCCAATCTCATTTTCCTCGGAATTAGTAGGGAATAATCCACTCCGAAGATGGTTTCGTGCAATGTTTCTCCAAAAGTTTATATTTGAAATGTAATTAACCAAGTTCAGTGAATCAATTGTGGTTGCAGTTGGATGCCTACTAGAAAAATCCATCTGGAATTGCTTGAATGCCTCGTTATTGATAATTCCATGGTAATCATGTCCCATAAGTCCATTCGGGATCCTAGGGTCATACACCGCGGTATCTCCCGAAGGGTAATTAAATACCACAATGTCGTAGGGTTTGATTTTCCCAAATCCCGGAAGTCGGAAATATGACCCTTTTTCTATGGTTAAATACGATGGAACATTAACCCATGGAACATTGTTGTGTACCAACGGGTAGGAGAGGGGAGTAATAGGAACTTTGGGTCCGTATGCTAATTTATTCACGAATAGGAAGTCGCCTACAAGCATCGTTTTTTCCATGGAACCCGTTGGGATTTGGAAAGGTTCAAACACATAGGTTCTAATCACGGTTGCAGCAATTAACGCAAACAGCAAGGAATCTCCCCATTCTTTAACGCCTGTTTTACTTCCCGCTTTTCTACTCGAAATGAGAGAAAATAAGAGTTCTAGCGCGTGACCAAGTACAGGAAGACACATAAACAGTACAAGGTGATCTCCCCATTTTCTTGCTTCGAGTTCTTTGGCATTATTCCAATTGGTTTCAGCCACTTGTACAGCTTTTTCATCAGACACCACTTGGTGCATCAATACATATGGGAAGAAGATTCCTTGAATGGTATCCATTAGTGAGAATCGACCGAATCGACGAATTAAGCTTACGTTGGCAACCATCATCATAATTAAATGAACCCCAGGAATAAGCATTAGGATGGTCCAAAATGGTTTTTTGTTCGTGTGCTTGAACACCAAGTAATAATTGTACAGCGGGATATAGGCATTGGATGAGCTTAAGCCCATCTTTTGAAATTGTTTACCCCATTGTCCAAGGAAGGGATTAATCAGAATTAGTAGGTAGAAATAGATAAAACTCATAGCGTTATTTTAAATTTAAAACATCTTTCATGGTAAATACACCTTGTTTTCCGGGTAAAAACTCAGCGGCTAAGATTGCACCGAGCGCAAACCCTTCCCGCGAATGTGCTTCGTGGCTAAGCTTAATGGTGTCAATGGTGGATGTAGCGAACACTTCATGGGTTCCAGGAACATCCGGTTCTCTATGGGCAATAATGGGAATTTGATTCGTTGATACCTCGTTCCCGAGTTGCCATTCGCTGTAGTTGGTATTGTTTGCGATTATTCCTTCAGCAAGCGTTACCGCGGTTCCACTGGGGGCATCTAATTTTTGTAGGTGATGGGTTTCTTCTATGCGCAAGGTGTACTGCGTTTGTGATTCGATCAGGCGCGCAAGCTTTTCTGTTAATTGTTGAAAAATATTCACACCAACGCTAAAGTTTGAGGCATACAATAAACTTCCTTGCGCCTGTGAAACAAGTTCAAAAATATCCTCCTGTGATGCACTCCAAGCAGTGGTTCCCACTACAATCGGTAATTTTTGTCTGATGGCTGTTTTAATGTGTTCAACCACCGTATCAGGACGTGTAAATTCAATGGCCACATCGGCAGTGCTCAGTTCATTTCCTGCATACGGGTTTTGAGAATTATAAATGGATACAATTTCATGACCGCGCGCTATCGCTAAGCGTTCTATGATTTTACCCATTTTCCCATATCCGATTAGAGCGATTTTCATGGCCTTATTTTAAGGTGATTTTTGCCGTCATTCCAAGCGCAGATGAATTTATAACGGACGGACGAATTAACAAACTTAAATCTTTTGAGACGTCAAAGCTAAGAAAATGTGCTTCTACGGCTGCGTCAAGAATCTGAATGGCATAAACGGCTCCGATGCCTAAAATTGATAGGTCACGTAATCGCGCATATTGATCGTAAAGTGAAACCAACGCAAGGTCATCATAGTCGACCCAATTCGGATTGACCGCGCCACCGATTTGACGTTGGTTATATTCCGTTTTAATGCTTTGCACCAGCCGTTGATTTTGAATTAATAGGTAGGTAGTTCCACCAATTCCTGCAGCAATAAGCGGTACTTTCCAGAATGCATTTTTTCTTCCGCTTGTATGAATGCTGTTGTATACTTGTCCTCCGCCTGGAATACATGCAGACAATAATGCAGCTTTTTTGAAAGGAATCACACTGTCGTTTAGTTGCTTTTGTCCGTTGATCAATACTACGTGTAAAGACAATACAATAAAGCTCAGGAGCAATTTCATGAATTGCCTAGTGTTTCTAAGAGCATGTTCAACTGTTCCATGGAGTTGAATGAAAGGGTGATTTTTCCTTTACCTTGTGCATCCTGGTTTACTTGTACTTTTAATCCAAGTTTCGCTTTGAGTTGGTTCTCTATGGATCGAACTACGGCTGATTTCGGGGTTGATTTAGGGGCAGGTGATTTAGGTTTACTGCTTGGTTTTCCCCATTGTTCTACCTCTCGAACGCTCAGTTGATTTATTTTAATGGCCTCGAATGCTTTTAGCTGTTCCGATTCATTGGATATACTGAGCAAGGCACGGGCATGTCCCATCGTCAATTCATTATCTCGCACGGCAGCTTGTATTGCCGCGGGAAGTTTCAGTAATCTAAGGTGATTTGCTATGTCAGAGCGAGATTTAGAAATTTTCTGACCCAATTCAGATTGGGTATACTTGCATTCTTCAATTAATCGATGGTACGATAATCCGATTTCTATGGCATTTAAATTCTCTCGTTGAATATTTTCAACCAAGGCCATTTCCAACATCGACTGATCATTTGCTACGCGGATGTACGCCGGTACGGCAGTAAGTCCTGCGATTTGAGATGCGCGAAGCCTTCGTTCACCAGAAATAAGTTGATACCGGTTCGGACTAATTTGCCGTAAGGTTAAGGGTTGTATAATTCCTAAGGCTTTAATTGAAGCCGCCAGTTCCTCCAAGGCCTCTGATTCAAAATGCGTTCGGGGATTGAAGGGGTTAGCCTCAATGCATGCAATTTCAACCATGGTAGTCCCACCAATACCGGGTTCATTGGTAGAAAGTAAGGCACCTAATCCACGGCCAAGCGCTAAGCCTTTTTTATTGTTAGAAGTCATTTTCTGAGTCAAAATCGATTTGTTTATCTGAATTACCCATTTTGGTGAGGTTGTTTTTCTGAAGAATTTCTCTCGCTAAATTCAGGTAATTAACTGCGCCTTTTGAGGCTGCATCATGCATAATCACAGGAATTCCATGACTTGATGATTCGGATAGGGTAGTATTTCTATGAATGATGGTATCAAAGACTAGGCTTTGAAAATGCGTTTTAACTTCGTCAACCACTTGATTGGCAAGACGCAGTCTGGTATCGTACATGGTCAGCAGCATCCCTTCAATTTCTAGGGTTGGATTCAAGCGACCCTGAACGATTTTTATGGTATTGATTAATTTGCTTAATCCTTCCAATGCGAAATACTCACATTGTACGGGAATCAAAACAGAATCAGCAGCTACTAAGGAATTTACAGTAATTAATCCGAGCGATGGTGAGCAATCAATCAGAATTACATCATACGAATCGATAACTTCTTCCAGTGCTTTTTTGAGCAGGTATTCCCGATCTTCAAGATTAATCATCTCTAATTCAGCGCCTACCAAATCGATGTGAGATGGCAATAAATAAAGATTAGGGGTATTGGTCTCCAAAATGAGTGAGGCTGTTGGAACCCCATTAACCAAACAATCATAAATGTTGTTCACATTCTTTGGGTCGAACCCTAATCCAGAAGTTGAATTGGCTTGTGGGTCCGCATCGATAAGTAATGTCTTATATTCTAGAACACCCAGGCATCCGCCAAGATTTATTGATGTGGTCGTTTTTCCTACGCCTCCTTTTTGGTTTGCAATTGCAATGGTTTTTGCCATACCACAAAAATAGTGATTCACCCATGCTTCTGCAAGTTCGAATTCTATGATAATCCGCCTTTTTATCAACCATTTTCATTATTTTTGTTAAATCACAGTTGGTAATGCCTAAGAACACACACATTCGTATTGGTCGGTCAAAAAGCAATCATGTTGTTTTAGATCATGAGCAAATTGCACCGGAGCATTTGGAATTATTTGCAGATTCTGAAGGTAATGTATTTATTACCGATTTAGGTTCTTCGCAGGGGACGAAGGTGAATGGGGAGGTTCTAAAGGGATTTACTCAATTGAAGGATACGGATGAAGTGGTGCTTGGCGGGAAGGTTAAATTTAATTGGAAGAAATACCGAGTTTTTGATAGCCCTATACCAAAAGAACCGGTTAAAAAACCCAAGATTGAAATCCAATCAGAGCCCAAAAAACCCAAGAAACGTACGGACGCGCAAGCCATTTTGGATGTTGAGATGCGCAGCTTGTACATTATTTATGGAATCATTGCATTATTAATTCTAGTGATTTATCTAATTAATTAACGCAGCGTTTAGTTATATTTAAAAAAAAGTCGTAATATTGCACCCCCAAAGTGGTGAATTTAATATAAGAATCATGAACTTAATCAGTGAAATTCAAAAAGAAATAATTGCGTTGAATGAACTTCCTTCATTCAAGTCTGGAGATACCGTTTCAGTAAGCTATAAAATTAAGGAAGGGAATAAGGAGCGTACGCAGCAGTTCCAAGGTGTTGTATTACAACGCAGAGGTGCAGGTGCAACAGAAACGTTCACCGTGCGTAAAATGTCAGGTAACATTGGTG
>Ga0315907_10000399_pt1 | contig 63596 bp, 33 predicted proteins | sample LakEriMetagenome_3_FD_203525 | JGI IMG/M metagenome (GOLD analysis project Ga0315907, IMG submission 203525) | Freshwater fungal communities from buoy surface, Lake Erie, Ohio, United States - Buoy 12 MA123 | ecosystem: Environmental > Aquatic > Freshwater > Lake > Lake biofilm | place: USA... | reverse complement strand
TTTAAGGGATAGGTAAGGTGGCTACTGCGTTCAGTAGCACATGGTTCCATAGCTCAATTGGATAGAGCACTGCCCTTCTAAGGCATAGGTTATAGGTTCGACTCCTATTGGAATCACTAAATGATTGAGTATGAATAAGAATAACAGATTTTGGGAAGGCTTCTTTGTAGGAGTTTCAATTGGCATCATAGTATGCTGTATGAGTGTAGTGATTGTTTTACAATTAGTTTATTGATTATGAAAAGAGGATTAGCATTATTGAGTTTGTTGTTGGTGTTTAATGCATCAGCACAGATTGAGGTTTCAAGCAAGAAGCAAGAAACTGTTTTTTGTACAAACATGGGTTTGCATTGTATAAACAAGGTTACTGTGGATACAGTAACAACTTATTGGGTATCCTTTAGAGATGCTGCGTATAAACATATTGAAGTCTATAAGAGTCTTGAATTTTCAAATAAAGAGGATCTTATGATGTTCTATGTGTATATTGTATCCACAATTAATGGTGAAGACAGTATTATCATATCATTCAATGACCAGAGTGTTGGGATTAATTATGAGATGGGTCTTGTCCGTGTAACATTTCAGGAAGGTCATTTCTTTGTAAATAAGAAGCAGGCTTTGAAATGCATTGATGAAATTAAAAACCATAACAACTAAGATTATGAAAGTAGAGATTCTAATGAACGGGACAACTAAGATTGTTCTTATCCCAGAGAATGATATTGAGATTGCCATCCTTGCTAATATAGCCAAGGGAGATGTAGAAGCAACTCTTATCACACAGCACACACAGATTTTAGATAAGATTATTCTTGATGGTCTTGTAGTTATGCCTAGAGTAGAACGCAAAGAAGGTATCAAAGTGATTGAAGTTGAAGATTAACAAGTAGGTGTATGATTACAAATGATGATTTAACAGTAGAAAAACCAGGTAATAAGACTATTCAGTTGCGTAATAAACTATGCAAGAAAATCATAGAAGAGCATTTCAATATGACTTTGGCAGTGGATAGAAATTTTAATTACCTTTGGTATATGTACCACAGCGGTACTAAACAAGGGAACTATAAAGCCTTTATGCTGGCTTTTGAGATGAACTTGTTGGTTGCACTAGGACAAATTACTGAAGAAGAAAGAGAGAACATTGCAAGAATGTGTAGCTCTGAAGATGAGGATAATCTGTACATAGGTTTACTAGCCATTGATAACTTTAGAAAGCAAAGAATCAAACAACATGGTCAGTGGAAACCTCATGGTGAAGATGTATCTGCAGCGTTTAGAGAAGCCGTTAGCAAGTACCCAACTCTTATAGTCAGAGGTGAAAAACTTGATAAATTATGAAAGAACAAGAACTTATAGCAGAAGGTTTTGAAAGAGTTGATCAACTTGTAGAAGAAACCGGAGACAAAACAGATTACTATTTCTATCAGTTAGAGATCAATCCAGACTTTGTTCTGATGAGTGATGCCAGTGATGAGATTACTAATGATCAGTGGAAAGTCTATTGCTATGAGTCTGGTATAGTTATCAGGGATATTGAAGACGTGCAGGTTCTTGTCGCACTCTTTGGAAAGTGGACTAAGCAGAAAAAATAACAGTTATGTTTATAGGAACTTTAGTAAAGAGTAATTCTAAGTTGAGTTACTCTAACAGGAAAGATAAGCTCCTGTATGACCAGTTCATTGACAAAGTCAAAGATGGTCAAGAAGTAGAGATTTTTGTATGTATTAAGGGCAGGGGAACATCTCCTGCCCAAATAAGTAAAGTTCATGCTTGTATAAGAGAATTAGCAGGAGAACTTGGATTTGCCTTTGATGATATGAAGTTGATCATAAAGGAAAAAGCAGGATTGTGCTATGAAGTAGAAGATGAAGGTGAGAAGAAAGTAATCTGCAAATCATTTGCTGATTGCAGTGGACTTGAGATGACTTTGGCTATTGAGGCTTGTAATGATGTAGCAAGACAGAATAATATTATTCTTCAGTAGGTTCAGTGTAACCTTCATCATCAGGCTCAAGAAGAGTTTCTTCTTTGTACATATTCTGTTCAGCAGCAACTCTTTCTATCTCAGCAATGATAAGAGTAAGAGTGTAGAAGGAACGCTCATAAGCAGTCATGTCTTCATATTTGTTGTTCATGACATTCTTGAGGGCTTCTTCTCTTTTCTGAGCATCTTCAATTTGATTGAATAGATAATAGATAGTCCCTTTTAACATCATGTAGAAGCTCTTATTGACTTTTACATCAATGAGCACATCATCTTTGAGTTCTTTAACTTTAATTGCCATAACACAAATATAGAAAATATGACAGAAAAACTAGACATTGAAGAAATAAAAGAGAAGATAATGGCTAAGCTACAACCATCAGGTTGGGCTAGAGTCCTGAGAGGATTCATATACAGTAGAGACTTTGATAACATCATAGTAGAGTTGGCTAAACAAGCTAAAGACGGTAAGAGGTTTACTCCTACTATGAAGAATTGGTTCCGGGCATTTGAAGAGTGTCCATATACTGATATCAAGGTAGTAATCATAGGTCAGGATCCATACCCTGGATTAGGACATGCGGATGGTATATCATTCAGTCTAAGTCAGACAGATGATATGCAACCAAGTTTAAAGTACCTGTTAAATGCTGTCAATAGAACCGTATATGACAATGAACAGATTTCCACAGATAAGGACCTTACAAGGTGGGCTAATCAAGGTGTTCTGATGTTTAATACAGCTTTGACAACTAATGTAGGTAAGATAGGTCAGCACTATCTAATTTGGAAGCCCTTTGCTGCATATCTATTTGATTGGCTTACTTGGCACTGTCCAGGGCTAATCTATGTCTATCTAGGCAAGAAAGCAGAAGAGTGGGCTGATTGTGTTAATGATAACAATTACAAGTTCTTTATTAGTCATCCAGCTGCCGCAAGTTATACCGGCTTAAAAGAATGGGACTGCAAGAATGTGTTTAATGAAATCAAAGACATACTCAAGAAGAATAACAACTTTGATATTGAATGGTGATGGAAGAAATATTCAACAGACTAATCAAAGCAGACCTTACACCAAACCAATTCTATTTGTTGTGGTGTAAAAAAGAAAACATGGTTCCCGTAATCAGTATGAGCTTAGCTCTGGAAAAGATGAGACTTATTTCTGATGAGTGGTTAACAGGAGCCGGAGAATTGACACCTAAATCAGTTGCCTTTATACAAGACATAGAAGGATTCTTCAAGACAAGTAAAAAGAAGTCAGCAAAGGCCGTTATGGGTGATCATTTTATGGCAAATATTGAGGCTTATTTGGAACTTTTTCCTAAATTTAAGCTTCCCAGCGGTAAATATGCAAGATCAGATAAGAAGAACCTTGAAGGTAATTTCAAGTGGTTCTTTGAGAATCATACTTACTCATGGGAAACAGTATTAGATGCCACAAAATTGTATCTAGATCAGTATGAAAGACAAGGTTACAAGTACATGAGAACTTCTCAGTACTTTATCCGCAAACAGAATGCTGATAAGACATATGATTCAGAGTTAGCAAATTATTGTGATATGATTACCAATGGAGAAACAGGAATTGATGACAAACATTTTAGTGAAAAAGTATTTTGATAAACTACAAATTAAAGATCCTCGTTATAGCATTAATGGGGACTCTCATTGGGTACAAAGTAGTTGATCTATTTATAATCTCAGTGACCTTTTGGCAATACTTCAGTATTGAAGTTGTAGTAACACTACTTCATATGCTGTATGAACATGTCAAGCAGAAGGAAATAAACAGGTAAATATGGATAACAAAGAAAAGGCTGGTCCAAAGAAAAAGTGGAACAGTCAACGTGAAGGTTTTCAGGAATCTCTGAGATATCTACAGGGTAGAATGAAGGGTGAGATTAAGAGTCTCAGAACACCATGGGCAAAATTTAATAATGCAACTACAGATGGATTAGAGTGGAATACCTTCACTGTGATTGCCGGTAGACCTGCTAGTGGTAAGACTCTTATTGCAGAGCAAATTGTAAGAGAGTCCTTTCCTCTTAACCCCGGTGAGAACTTTAGAGTCCTGCAATTCCAATTTGAGATGCTAGCAAGAACTTCTGCAATACGTGAGTATTCCAGTGTGATTGGTAGGTCTTACAAGTACTTATGTAGTGCTGATGGAAAACTTTCAAGTGATGATTTACAAAAATGTTATGATTACGCAAAAGCCAAAATAAAATATCCCATAGACGTAGTAGAGAAGTCTTGTACCGTTGAAGAGTTCAAGCAAATAGTAGGGGAATACATGTTGGACCATGCGCATTATGATTCTGAGAATAATCTGATTTTTACAAAAGCACTGATTACTATAGATCACTCTGTACTATTTAAGAACGGACCTACAGAAAAGTCTAAGCAGGACATGCTAGCAAACCTAGGTGAAGCAATTACATCTCTTAAAAGACAGTGGCCGGTAGCATTTATACTCTTGAGTCAGCTCAATAGAAATATTGACAACCCAGAGAGAAGTGAAGAAGGTAAGTATGGTAATTATGTGTTAGAGTCTGATATATTTGGCTCAGATGCTATTCTTCAGCATGCTGATACTGTAATTGGTATCAATAGACCTGCTAAACAGAAGATTAGATTTTATGGACCAGATAGGTATGTGATTGAAGATGACAAAGTCTTAGTACTACACTTTCTTAAATCAAGAAATGGTGAAACCGGACTATGTTTCTTTAAGGCTGAATTTGAAAAGATGAGTATTGCAGAGATGATTACACCTCCTATACAGGAGAAAAGATTAACAACAAAATAGTACATTATGAGTTTAACAACAAAACCTACAATCAACAGGCAAGAAAAGACTGAAGAACTGTATGTGTTTCATGATTGGAAATTCAAGTTACTAGGTGAAGACAACCCAGTATTTATCCCCAAGTGTGCTTATGTGCCTAAAGGCATGGGAGAGCAACACATTGGATTCTTTCTTAGTGAAGTTAAGAAAGGTAAGGATATCTATACTGAGTTCACAAGTATTGACCTAGATCCTGAAGATCCTACCAGAACTCTTTACAAGTGGAGATTTAATCCTCACTATGAAGAAGAGTATGAGAAGACTGAACCCGCAGCCAATGGTCACTTCAGATATCTTGTCCCTGTTTCAGAACTGATTAAAATTGATGTTCAACAACCAGTTGAAGAGCCAGTTGGTCAATTCCCAGACTTTGATGAGATTATGGACCCGGACATGGATGCACCATTGGATCAAGTCACAATTAGAGACCTTGCAGCAATCATGCTAAAGAAACCTGTGAGCAACAAGAAGTGGTTAAATGACATCATTAATTCTTAAGTTATGGGAATAATATTGCCAACTGCAAAAGTTAAAGGGGAGAGAGTAAACCCCAAGAGAATAGTTATCTATTCTAAACCAAAGACCGGTAAAACCACAGCGTATGCTGGTCTTGAGAATAATCTCATTCTTGATTTGGAAAACGGAACTGATTATGTTGAAGCTATGAAAGTCAAGATCAGTAATTTACAAGAGCTCTTAGATGCCGGTAAGGCTATCAAGGAGGCAGGAAAACCGTATGATTATGTTACCATAGATACTGTAACTGCATTAGAGGAAATGATTATGCCATTGGCTATCAAACTCTATAAGCAGACGCCTATGGGTAAGAACTTTGACGGAGATACTGTAATCAATTTGCCAAATGGTGCAGGATATTTATATATTCGCCAGGCATTTTTCCAAGTCTTGGACTTTATTGATGGCTTAGCACCAACAATTATCTTGTCAGGTCACATCAAAGACAAACAAGTGGATGATAAAGGTGAGTTAGTTATGTCTGCCAATATTGATTTGACAGGTAAGATTAAGTCCCTGATTTGTGCACAGGCGGATGCTATTGGTTACATGTATAGAAAAGGTAATAAGACCATTCTATCATTCAAGACCAATGATGAAGTGACTTGCGGTGCAAGACCAGAACATCTCAGAAATGAAGAGATAGTAATTACAGAAATGATTGACAATGTCTTGCATACAACGTGGGACAAAGTATTTTTACACAAATAAAACAAAGAAAGATGGCATTAAGCACAACAGACTTAGGCAAAGAAGGTGGTAATGGACTACCTAAAACATTTGCACCGGGAAACCACACACTAAAGATTAACAGCGTGTATTTGGAAGAATTCAAATTTATTGATGGTGCAGTGCACTTCATGATGAACATGGAGACTGAGCCTATTGATGGGTTTGAAGGATTTATGATTGACAAAGATGATGAGAGCAAGGGTCACTATGCAGGTCAGATTGGTAGAGTTAAGGCTAGCCAATATGCATTTGCTGATGGTGAGACTAAGTCAGGTATCAAGATTCAGAGAGATAGATCTATCATGATGTTCTTACAGAATTTGTGCAAGACTCTAGGAATCAATGATTGGTTCTTGGCTCAAGACAACAAGCATGACACAATTGAGGAGTTAGTTAATGCATTTGCTAAGGATGCTCCTTTCAAAGATAAATATCTTGACTTCTGTGTTGCTGGTAAAGAGTATGAAGGTAAAACTGGTTACACTAATTACGATATGTGGTTACCAAAAGGTTCTAAAGATGGGTATGCTTATGCAGCTAAGGGTTCTAAAGTTATCCCTTACAATGAGGCAGACCACCTTAAGAAACTAGAAGTAAAACCTGTAAAGGATTTCGGTGATGATGATTTGGATATTCCAACAAGATCATCTTCTGACTTCAGTCTTGACTAAGCATAACAGCTTATAGTTAAGGGGGAGTCATACGGTTCCCCCTTTTCTATTAAATTTACACGTTATGATATCTACAAAAACAATTATTGGGGGCATAGAAGACGTGCCAAGAGAATGGATATTTGAGTATTATTTAAATCTCAAAGAAAGACTCACCGGTCAGGATGTAAAGATCCTATCTGCATTCAACTCAAGTGATAAGGTACCGTCAATGTTTATTTACTTTGACACAGTCAATGCACAGTACAAGTTCAAGGATTTTTCTTCAGGTCATCAGGGTGATGCAATTCATTTGGTAACCTGCTTGTTTAATCTTGGGACATTTGCCAACACGGTGAATAGAATTGTCACAGATTATGCTGCCTATGTCAAGGATAATAACATCTCTGTAACTGTAGAGCATCAGTTTCATGACAAGTACAAAGTCACTGACTATGAAATCAGACACTGGACTAACCTTGATGAGGCTTATTGGATGAGTTACAAGATAGGTTCTAAGTTATTAGAGCACTATAATGTATCTCCGCTAGAGTTCTTTACTATGGAGAAGACAGAACTAGATGGTAGTATCAAGTCTGTTAAATTCAATAGAAAGTATGTTTATGGTTATTTCAGGAATGATGGCTCTTTGTACAAGATCTATATGCCCAAGAATCCAGAGAAGAAGTTTATCAAGGTTGAGAATTACACACAGGGTTCTGATCAGTTAACATCTAGTAGTTGTGATGCTTTGATTATTACCTCATCTCTCAAAGACTTAATGGCATTCAGAAAACTTGGACTAGTAGGCTATCAGTCAATTGCTCCGGACAGTGAGAACAGTATGATTACTAAAACTGGTATGCATATATTGAAGCAAAGGTTTAAGAAAGTAATTGTCTTGTTTGACAATGATGAACCGGGTATTGCAGCTGCCAAGAAGTATCAGGAAAACTATGGTGTTAGCTATGTAGTGCTTGATATGGAGAAGGATTTATCTGATTCAGTTAAGGCTCATGGTCTTATTAAAGTCAAAGAAAAATTATTATCTTTATTAAATGAGTTGGATATACAAAAACGTTGAGTTCAAAGACTCAATGATTCCTGAAGGAGCTGTAGGCTTCATATACATGATGACTGCCATTATAGATGGTAAGTGTGTAAGGTATATTGGTAAGAAGAACTTTTACTCCGTCACCAAAAAGAAGATGGGTAAAAAGGCTTTGGCAGCTTTAACAGACCAAAGAGTTAAGAAGTACACAAAGGAGACTAAACTGAATTACAAGCAATACTATAGCAGTAATAAGGTTTTACAAGAGGCTCACAAAAAGAATACGGTTATTCACCGTGAAATCTTAACTATTTGCCATTCAGCTACAGAGCTTACATATCAGGAAACAAAGTACTTATTCCAATATGAGGTACTTGAGAAAGAAGAATTCCTAAACGGGAATATCTTAGGTAGGTTTTACAAAACAAAGTAATATGCGTTCAAAAGAAAAGGCTGAAGAGATCTATAAGAACTCTCTAAAACTTCACGGCCCAGAAAAAGCAAAGACAGAAGCATTGAACTCTGCTCATGCTGCTAAAGCTCTTGCTCCTATGGTTCATTGGGACTATTGGGAAAGAGTAGTAAATCACATAATTTCAAGATAACTATGACAGAATTAGAAATGACAGGCCTCTTAGTTAAGTTGGCCAATGAAGGCGTGACCGGACTTTTAGTAACTTATTCAGGTGGTGGAGATTCAGGTGCTATTGATGATATAGTATATACCACAGACAAATTAGATGAAGATGATGAGATTGCAATTGATCAGATTGATTCAATAGATACATATAGTCCAAATGCTAAGTATCTGCGTGCTTTAAGTTATAGTATGAATGATGATCTTAATGACTTTCTATCTCAGTATATTCTAGATGGTATTGAAGATTGGTGGAATAATGATGGGGGTTATGGTAAAGTAAGTATACTTGTACCTTCTGGTAAGTATAAAATCAACAATAGCATTTACATTACTCATACTGAAGATTACACTCATGAAGGTGATTTGCTAAGTGAAACTAAAGAGTAATGGCACATCCTTGTGAGCATGCTAAATCATCAGCTAGAAAGTTTGGTGGTTTGCCGGAGGATTATCAAAAGATTCATGAATGGTTTGATGAGACTAAGAGTTGGATTGCGCATTCTAAACACAGAATGTTCAGACACCACAGTGAAGGTATCTTTGAATGTGAAAGAATCTTTGGTCCATACATTATTAACTCTAATGGAAAGAAAGTATATACAAGGTATATAGGTGAACAGCATGTCAAAGAAGACTGCAACGGCTATATTCCTACGGCAAAAGAGTGGGTTGACAACATTAATAAGCCCACAGAATGGATGATTAAAACGTTAAAAATTGAAGACTGATGAATTTAAACAAGCAAGAAGCAGAGACACTTCTAAACATGTTGACCTCTGAAGACAAAGACAATGCATATGTAGCATTCCAGGCAATCAATGCATACAAGTTTAAGAAGGATGAAATTGGGTATTTAGCGTATCTGTATAAGTTTGGTAAGCCAGACAAGTCTCAATGGGAAGAGCACTCACCGACTGCATATAAGCAGTTAAAGAAGCACTTTGACATGGAACAACCGCTGACATATGCTAAGGCATTGGCTATCATGATTGAGAACAAGAATAAAAATGAGATTGTAAGCATGTTTTTGGAAAGACATGTGAAGCAACTCGCATCAATGTTAGATACTATGGGGTACCCCGTAGACAAATTAGACATCAATATAAAGTTGAAAGATGAGTAAACATGATCAACTGGGTAAAGCCAGCAAAGAGTTGATGTGGAAAGAGCCGTTTTATGGTTTCTTTCTTATCATGCTCAACAAGATTTGGACTAATAGAGTTCCAACAGCAGGTGTAAGCAAGAATGGTATTAACTATCAGCTTGCTATCAATGAAGATTTCTGGAGTAACTTACCAGAGAATCATCGTGTAGGTTTACTAAAGCATGAGCTATTGCATATTGCTTTCTTCCACCTGACACAGTATTTTAAGTTCCCTGACCATAAGTTGGCTAATATAGCTATGGACATGGAGATCAATCAGTATATTGACAAAGATTATCTTCCTGAAGGTGGTATCAACATTGATGACTATCCTGAGTTGAATCTTGAAAGAATGGCAGGCTGTAGGTATTACTATGAACAGCTTAAAGAAGCCAAAGAAGATAAGAAACAGAATGGTACTTGTGGTTCTCCCAACATGGATAAACTACTTGATGGTGTAGAACAAGGTCAAGGTACTATTACTATTCAATTGGGTGGTAATGGTGCTGAAGGTGAAGTTCAAGTTCCAGAACATGGTACATGGGAAGAGTTTGAAGATTTGTCTGAGGCAGAGCAGAAACTAATTGAACAGCAAGTTCAAAGAATTCTTACTGAAGCCGCAGAACAAACTGTAAAGAAGAGAGGTACTGTACCGGGTAACATCCAACAGCTACTTGAGAAACTCCAACAATTGGAAAAGCCAAAGTTTGATTGGCGTGGTTATGTAAGAAGATTTACAGGTACATCTACTAAGATCTTTACTAAGAAGCTTAGAAGAAAAGAGAATAGAAGATATTCTGACAATCCAGGTCTGAAGATTAAGATGAGACAACACATGCTGTTGGCTATAGATACTTCAGGTTCTGTAAGTGACAATGAACTTAAAGAGTTTATGAGTGAGATTTATCACATTCATAAGTGTGGTGTAGATGTAACCATCATACAGTGTGATACATCTATTAAATCCATTGAACCATTTGATCCTAAGAAAGATCTTGTAGTTCATGGAAGAGGTGGGACTGAATTTGATCCCGTCCTAGAATATTATAACGCCAATCTTAGAAAGTATACAAGTCTTGTATATTTCACAGATGGTGAATGTTGGACTAATGTTCAACCAAAAGCACCTGTACTATGGGTGCTGTCTGAAAGATCAAGTATGAATGATAGCCTTCCTGGCAAAGTGATTAAGTTAGAACTCTAAAAAAAGAAAAAATGGCACAAGTACAATTAAACATTGATGAATTAAAGGCGTTTTTGGGACATATGGTTAAGAATAACCAGTTCATTCAAGCTCAGGGCAAAGTTCCTGTAGCTGTAAATATTGAGGGTGATGCTGGTCTTGGTAAGACATCATCTCTAATGCAGTTGGCTAAAGAGATGAACATGGCTGTTATTAAGCTTAACTTGAGTCAGATTGAGGAGTTGGGTGACTTGGTTGGTTTTCCATTCAAAGAGTTTGAAGTTGAGAACAAAGACGGTGCTAAGAAATGGGTTCAAGAAACTTTGCTTGAGACATATGTCAAAGGTGGATTTAGACCTACAAGTCAAAGTAGAATGTCACATGCTGCTCCTGAATGGATTCAGGGACAACAAGAGGGTGGTTTCCTAATCTTGGATGACTATACTCGTGCTGACCAAAGATTTATGCAAGCCACTATGGAGTTAATTGACCGGCAAGAGTATATCTCATGGAAGCTACCAAAGAACTGGCATATTGTATTGACTACCAATCCGGACAATGGTGACTATAACGTTACTTCTCTTGACATAGCTCAGAAGACCAGATTTATCTCTACTGAGGTAAAGTTTGATGCTTCTGTATGGGCTCGTTGGGCAGAATCAGTTGGTATTGACGGTAGATGTATTAACTTCTTGTTGATGAATCCAGAGGTAGTAACTACTTCTGTTAATCCAAGAGCTATTACTACTTTCTTTAACTCTATTAGCTCTATTGTAAAGTTTGAAGATGAGCTACCGGTTATCCAAATGATTGGTGAAGGTTCAGTAGGTCCAGAGGTATCTTCTCTATTCACTATGTTTATCAATAATCAGATGGATAAGATTATTCCGCCACATGAGGTTCTTACTAATGCTAGTGAGTCTTATGTTATTGGTGCTTTGAACTCTGTGATTGGCGCAGGAGATAATTTCCGTGCAGATATTTCTAGTGTAATGGCTACTCGTATTATTAACTATTGTCTAGTGCATGCACAAGAGAAATCTGTTCCAGATGCAATGGTTAACCGTATGATTAGACTACTTACAGACTGTGATTCATTCTCTGATGACTTAAAGTATTTTATGGTTAAAGAGATTGTCAATGGAAATAAGACCAAATGGCAAAAACTAATGATGAATGCACAGGTAGTGAAGATGGCTGTCAAGTAAAACAAGTGTAAAACAGTTCCCCTCCAAAGGAACTTCTTACTATTCTAAAACAATGATAGGGCAGGGTAATTCCTGCCTTATCTAATTTAATCAAAGCATGGAAACATATTTAAAATTTGATTTTGATATTCTCAATAGAGATTTCATGGATACAGCTCGCTTAAAAGATTTTAAAGTTGACCTAAAAATTGAAGCCCTTGAGGGTGAATTTGGTAGTCAATTTAAGTTTGAAAATGTTGCTGCAGATGTTGATCTTCAACAAAAAGATAAACTATATCTTGCTGCGGGAGTAACTATTCCAAGAGTAAAGATGAAGAATATCTATAATGAGTTTGGAGTAAAAACTGTAAGAGACATAGATCAAGCTGACAAAGTAATTATTGGTAGAAAGACTGCTGATGTGATGTCTGACTATACATGGTTGTATAGAATTAAAACGGAAGCATTCAAAAACTTCATTAATACCTTACAGGTTGATATAAACATTGACCAGTATTATGTTGATAAGGTTAATACAGCTCTAGAGTTTTATACTAATGAATACGTGGTAATAAATGACTGGAGTGATATTAGACTACTAACACAGTATGCTTTTATCCCAGGTCAAATTAAAGACCAAGATTATAGGAGTAGCTCATCTTTCCATTACATCAAAGATGACTATAAAGAAGTGTACAAGGATCTAAGTACAAGAGACCTTTACTTTGAAGATAGTCTTCTGAAGTATATTAATGGTACTGATGCAGTTACTATAGATGAAACTATGTTCAAGACTCTCTCTGATATGTTTATAAGTAATGATCAAGATAATGCTGTGTTGGCTATGGAAATCATGGCTAACTCAAATTACTTTGATAGTCTTGTCTATCTTCTTATTTTGTTTGAAAAATATGGTATACCAATTTCTAATCAAAGAAGTAGAAATCATGTTAACTTCAAAGGTCTCTGTGCATATCTAGATATTCATCCAAGTTCAATATACAAAGATGATATTGTCAAGATTCTGCTTAGGAAAGAAGCCGTTACTATAGAGAACATGAGTATATTGCTTAAGCATTATTATGAAGAAATATCAAATTATTCTAGCAGTACCTACTTTAAAGTACAAGCTGTAACTTTCAGTGATGAGATATCTCAGATACTTGAGAAGCAATTAGTCAAAAGAGTAGAAATATTTACACCAAATAAAAAAGAAGATGTCATTGAGCCTGGACTCCCTGAACTCGGACTTAACCCGGTTCTATAATGAGAAGTTTTATTTTAGCTACTCAGGAATAAATAAGCTTTTACAATCCCCAAGATGGTTCTACAACCATTACATTCTCAACCAGAAAGAAGATAGTACAGATGCCCACCTCATTGCAGGTAGGGCTCTGCACTGTCTGTTACTGGAACCAGATAAATTTGATGATCAGTTTGTAATGCTACCGGGGAAGATTCCCACAGATAGCAACAAGACAATTTTAGAACATATTTTCTATCACAATTACTTGCCATTACAAAATGAAACATTAACTTTGGAAGACTTCCCTACAGATATACTCAATCAGTTACTCGTAAATAATCTCTACCAATCACTCAAGACGGATACGCAGAGACTTGACAAGATACTTACAGATAACAACAAAGAGTATTTCACATTTCTAAAAATCAAAGAATCAAAGACAGTTATTGATGCTTCTGTAAAGTCAAAGGCAGAAGAATCATTAATTAGCCTCAAAGCAGATGACAGGGTAATGGGGCTTCTACAATTAGGTCATGATAACTCTAATGGCGTAACTGTTTACAATGAAGTATCACTCAAAACAGAACTCATTGATTTCAAGTTTGGTCTGAAAGGTTTTGCTGATAACATAGTGGTGGATGAAAACACCAAGACTATCTTTATCAATGACCTTAAGACAACCAACAAATCCATTCAAAGCTTCCCTAGTACTGTAGAGTTCTACCGCTATGATGTTCAGGCGGCAATCTATTGTATCATGGGGTTCAACAATCTAATCAAACAAAAAGAGGATGCTAATGAATGGAAAATTGTGTTTACATTTATTGTAATAGATAAGTATAATCAGGTTTATCCATTCCAGGTTTCAGATGAAACGCTAGCAATATGGATGGAGGATTTCTCTGGTCTACTTAATGTGTTGAATTATCATTATGAGAACAGAGATTATACTTTACCATATGAGTTAGCTATTGGTAATGTAAAATTGTAGAATTTATGGCAATTGATGCGCTTTATAAGAGCTATTTTCAAAAGTCCAAGGTGTTTTTATATCCGCTCCTTGGAATTAAATTAGGTAGTCCAGTAGTTCCTGAACAGACATATTTGTCTTGGGATGGTTACTTAACTCCCGAGGATATAAAGCTGATTGCAATCTATCCAAAAAGAACGGATCAAGTGCACAAGAACTTTGAGAAGACAGTAATACTAAAGCATGAGAGATTATGTGATTATGTAGAACTGAATGAGACTCAAAATATCTTGACATTTGATTATAATGATTTGAAAGATGATTATCAGAAGATGGCGGATGGCAAGTACAGCCAAATGGACCCGCAAATAAAGCGCAAAATTTTAAATCACTTTGACAAAACAAATGGTAGCTACACCTACATGGAAAGTTATCTTTTCCCGGAAAGATTCTTTAGCTTGTATGCAAGTTTACTTGGTGTAGATGAATCATTCTTAAGAAGTGTTGGTGAACTATGTAGTAAACCAGACCTAGAGAAGGAAAATCTCACAGCAACAGTTAGCAATTTGGAAAACAAGAAAATTCTAGGTTAATTTGTAACAATTAAAAACAACCAACAGTATGAGTAGAGTTATTGGCGGCAACATGTACGTTGTCAAGTCTTCGTGGAATGAAGGGGAAACATTTAGATTAATCCCTGTCACTGAAGACTGTCCTTATGTAGAATGTATTTATGATCCAGCTACCAAGGTATTTGTAATTATCAGTAAATTAAGCAAGACAACATTGCATATGTTGCCTAAGCTTGATGAGAACGGGGACCCGTCTCCACTGAAAACTAAAAGAGCTAACGGTAGAACGGTTAAGGAAGAAAGAAAAACTATTGAGACTTTCCAAGAGTACTATATTGAAGATGTAGATGCTATTAAGTCTTTGGTAGAGTTCTTTGCAATTAACCAGAAAGACATGGATTGGAAATCATTCCTAGAAGCCAAAAAATAAGCCCTGTCAGGCAGTTGATGAGGGGAGGTAGTTGTCAAGTTCTATCTCCCCTTTTCTTATGTATAAAATTTGAGTATGAGAACACATTGGGTAATGGACTATGAGACTTTGAGTAATTGTTTCATAGCCGTATTTGAAAGCGTAAAGTCTGAAGACACTGAAGTATTCATTGTACATGATTTGCAGAATGACATAGATGCTCTTATAGAGTTCTTAGAAAGAAACATTACTCTTGATGAGTGGCATGTTAGTTTCAATGGTCTCGGATTTGACAGTCAGATTACTGAGTATATTCTGCGTAACTCTGATCAGCTCAGAGAAATGGGTGGATGTGAGATAGCTGAATGGCTATATGGCAAAGCACAGAATATTATACAGAGTCAAGATGAAGGTAACTTTCTGGAGTTTAGTCCAAAGGACATCCAGATTAATCAGGTAGATGTATTCAAGTTGAATCACTGGGATAACCCGGCTAAAAGATCAAGCCTGAAGTGGATTCAGTACACCATGGATTGGCACAACATTGTTGATATGCCCATACACCATAGTTCTGAGATTACTACATTTGAGCAGATAGAAGAAGTGATTCACTATTGTAAGAATGATGTTAAGTCTACCAAGGCTATCATGCAACTGAGTAAGAAGCAGATTGAGCTGCGCAAGAGTCTCACGGATGAGTACAACATTAATTTGTTCTCTGCATCTGAACCAAGGATTTCTAAAGAGTTATTCTTACATTTCCTTAGTCAGAAGACTGGAATAAAAAAGTATGAGCTTAAACAGCTTAGAACAAAGCGTGAGCAGATTATAGTCAAGGATATCATACTAGATTATATAAAGTTCAACACTGCAACCTTTCAGAAGCTTCTTAGTAAGTTTAATGAAGCCATAGTATTTCCAGAAGAAACTAAAGGTGGATTTAAATATTCTATCCAATACAAAGGAGTGAAGACTGACTTTGGTTTGGGTGGTATTCATGGCGCCAGGGCAAGTAGAGTCTACAAGTCTAATGCAGATATGGTTATCATGACTTCAGATGTTGTCAGTTATTATCCCAACTTAGCAATTAGAAATGGCTGGGCTCCTGCGCATTTACCCAAGAAAGAGTTCTGTGAACAGTATGAATGGTTCTTTGATGAAAGAAAAAAGATCAGTAAGAAAGATGTCAGAAACTATGTATACAAGATCATCCTTAACTCAACCTATGGTTTGAGTAATGATGCTAACAGTTTCCTGTATGATCCTGAATTCACTATGCGTATCACTATTAATGGTCAGTTGAGTTTGGCTATGCTATATGAGATGCTAGCGGAAGGTATACCGGGTGCTGTACCCTTGATGCAGAATACTGATGGTCTAGAGACTATGATTCCAAGAGAGTATGAAGAGAAGTATTATGAAATCTGTAAACAGTGGGAAGATATAACCAAGCTTCAGTTGGAGCATGACAAGTATGACAAGATAATCTTAGGTGATGTAAATAACTACATTGCCGTAAACATGCCAAAGCGTGTTGATTATGATACTATACTTGGAATAAGACAAGACTTCCCGCATTATCCTACTGTCAAAATTATGCCTAGCGTGTATGAGTATAGCGCTGTAAAGTGTAAAGGTAGATTTGAGTTTGCTGACTTGGCTCTGCATAAGAATAAGAGTCACTTGGTAATTCCCAAAGGCATCTTCTATTACTTTGTCCACGGTATTGACCCTAGAGAGTTCATATATTCCCAAACTAACATATTTGACTTTTGTGCAGGTAAGAAAATTAAAGGTGATTGGAAGTTTATTGAGAAGTTTCTTAAACCTGAAATAGATCCTGAATATGCAAAGTATACTCTTGAACAGAAAAAAGAGTATCTACTTGCTAATGGTTGGGAAGAGTCTTGGTCAGATGATAACTGGGTAAGAAGTGATTCTGCTTATAAAGAAGCCAATACTGGTATAACAACTGAAGGTGCGTTTAGCCGTACTGCTCCTACTGTGGGTGGTAGTTATGTAGAATTACCTGTACAAAACACTATTAGATATTACATGTCTAATAAGGGCAGTAAGATAATGAAATATAACTTTACTGATGGTCGTGATACACAGACTGAAGCCGGTAAGTATATGCAGACTCTGTTCATTGACTATGTAGAGAAGAATATTGAAGACTATGATTTGAATTATGATTACTATCTAGAAAAGATTATGAAGGAGATTTATAATCTAGAACCAAATGTAAACCAATTAAGTTTATTCTAATGCCAAGAAAAATTCAAGACATCACCAGAGCTACTCTGGAAGCTGTTCCGTTGCCAGTTCACGCTGCTACGTACACAGTTATTTCTCACAAATCAATTATGGATTATGCCCTTGCAGAGATTGCTGCAATGGGTTTCACTGTACAAAGTGAAGAGTATAGAGCAACCCATGATGGGCAAATTGCTCAAGGTATCTACCAGCTGAATTACAATTCAGACCCAGAGATGTCCCTTATGTTTGCATGGACAAACAGTTATAATAAACAAATAAGATTTAAATGTGCAGTAGGTGGTTATGTGCACGCTAATCAAACCGTCATGTTATGTGGTGAGATTGGTACATATGCAAGAAAGCATACTGGTACTGCAGATGCTGATACAATTGCAATGATGCAGACTCACCTGACTAATGCGCAGATGTACTATGATAACCTAGTTGCTGATAAAGATGCTATGAAAGTAGTATCTATTAGTTCAAGAAGACAAGCTGAGATTCTAGGTGTACTCTTTGCAGAGTATGAAATCTTGACTACTGAGCAAGCAAGTATTATCCGCCAGCAGATGGATAAGCCAAGCTTTTTCTATAACGGAGGTAAAGATACATTGTGGTCTTTCTATAACCATGCTACCGTAGCATTGCAACAGTCTCACCCAAGAACATGGATGGAAGATCAACGCATGCTACACTGGTTCATTAGCAATGAGTTCAACTTAGGTCAAGTTCTTGTAGCTCCTATCACACCAGCTGTAGAGATTACTGTACCTATGATAGATCCATTAAATGCTATTCCTAATCAGACTAATATCCTAGATCAGATTGCTGAGCTTACAGGAGAAACATCTGAGGAAATAGTAATTCACATTGAGTCAGATCAAGAGTATGTTGAACGTGTAGCTGAGATTGAAGGTGAACCTGAACCAGATGTAGTTGAATACACTGATCCTGCAGGTAATACTTTTGAAGCACCGGTAGTAATAGATGATTTTATTACTGATGAAGAAGAAGATGCTATTATGGAACAGATGTTAGTTCCAGTAGCACCAGAAAGAGTTAAGTTCTCAGTAGATAATACTGAGACTACAACTGAATTTGATTTTGATTTGAACTTTGAAGATGAGGAAGAGGGTGACTCTAACCAATTCTTCTTATGATCCTGTAATAAAGAATGCAGGGATTACACCTAAAGGGGGGAATGGCTACGGCTGTTCTCCCCTTTTTTTTTAATTGAGTGCGTCAAACGCTTCCGCTTTCTTAATTGCCCAGATTGGTGCTACGTTCTTACCTTTGATACCCCATACACTTGCAAAGTGATTCCATAGTTTAAGACTACCTTCTGTCTGCCAAGCATATGGTCCTACATCTTGTTTGTATCTTGCTTTCTCACTTCCACTTACCCAGTATATAATATCCATGAACAGTTTAGAATAGAGTTCTAATGTTGGTCCTGTTGCAATTGAAGTACTGTCTGTAAGACTAAGCCACTCATCAAATCCTATACCCGGTAATGGAATGAACATCTGGTTCTCTCTCTTAGTCATGATTAATAGGTACAATGCTTCATTTGATAACCAACCTAAAGCACCATATCTTTCTTCCATAGCTTTGAGTTTATTAAATCTATCTTCATCACCTGGATCATATCCAAACAAGAACATACCCACAAGAGCCATAGCTAACAACATAAGAGATTCAGAAGCCATCTTTTTGATTGCAGTCTTTTCTTCTACATCCATAGCAGGGTATGCTTCTTTGAAATTTCTAATCAATTTAATGATTGACTGTATACCTGTGATATAGTATCCTTTGGTTGTTGTTCCCATATCCCAGTCATAGACTTCACCCCATCTGTTCTCTTTAGACAAATCCGTTTGGAATCTGTTAAGGAACATAGGTAGAGCAAACTTCTTATAGAAGGAGAATAGGTTATAGAGGATATACTGGTTAGCTTGAGGGTTATCTTCCTCAGCTATCATACCGTTGAGTCTTTTCCCTGTACCTTGAATCTTTAATTTGAAGTCATTAAATAACTTAGCAGTAGAGATTACAATCTTGTCCCCTGGTTCTAACTCACTAGCGCTTTTGATTTTGTTCTTAGTTTTAATTGCTTCTACTGTAGTTGAGTATTTCTTAGCAATTTCATCTAGAGTTTCAGTACCATCATACTCATGAGAGATAGGTTTTTGATCCCACTCAGGATCAATACCTTCTTTAAGTCTGATAATCTGGTCATCACCAAGTTCCCAAGCATCAACGTAGCGGATCTTTTCTACTTTCCCATCTGCTCTTGTAATTGGAATTTGTTTGTGCTCCATCATACCAAAGAAGATTTCCAAACCACTGTTGAATTCCAATAGCTTTCTACCATCTAACAAGAAGGTCATGTCAAGCATATCCTTTATGAAAGTTCTAGAGTTAGATTTACCAAAGTCTTGCTTTGTTTTCCCTGTTACCGGGTCAAATCTTTCAATCATTTGGATAAGTAAACTCTTAGGTCCCATTGCCTTATAGTAAATACCTTTAGAAGATAACTCTACTGTAGCTTTGAAAGCTTTAAGTTTACCACGCGCCATAGATTGGTAGCTGATATACTGTCCACCGGCAGCTTCTACCATCTTCTGGAATGTCATACCATAGCGGTTCTTCAATGCAGACTGTATATCCAAGTTGATGAATGAACCACTTGCTTTACTCATGAGAGCTTTGATAACCTTAGTAAGCGCAGGGTTGTTTTGTTGGAAGTCAGATGCAGCTTGTCCATAGAATAATCTTTCTATGTAGTATTGATTAGCTTTTAGTCTTTGATATGTCTTAGTAGCAGCTGGCAAGAATACTTCCTCACCTCTGGTCTTCTGGATATCACGGCTCACTTTGCTCATGTCCTTCAATCCATTCTCAGGATCACTCAGGATTTTAAGAATAGCTTTTCCTAATGGCTCATTCTTAATCAATGCTTCTTGTTCATTCAATGAATACAAGTAAGTACTTGTTGACCCAAGTATATCTGTTGTAGTTTCAGAAAGCTGTAGTTTATACATACCTCTTACTGGTATACGGGTAATAGGTTTACCGTTGATATCAGTAGCAATCAATTGAGTAGAAACATCAGCATTCAAACCAAACTCACGGTCATCCGTAGTAGATTTAAATAGAGAAGTTGCACCTTGTTTAAGTTGCTCCAACTTAGTATAGGCATCATTTCTTGCATTACCAGATTGCATATATTCCATGTTCTCATTGATACGCATTCTTGGTGTATCAAGATACATCTTAGAGCTGTATGGTCTATCCTTTTGTATCTTAAGATACTGCTTCTTGTACTCCTCAATCAACTTAAATCTTGCAGAGTTAGGATTCTTCATTAATTCAAAGTACTCTTTGTTCATGTACTTATCATTAGGGCTACCAATAGGAACTACTTTAGGCAAATAGTTTCCTTGGTTGTCAATGATGGTACCTACATAACTATCACGGTTAGCATTTCTAGGTATAGTACGGTACTCATCTTTAATACTACGGTAAGAATATTTACCTACAGGTACACCTTGAACTCTGATTGGTTTTTTAGTAATAGGGTTAATGAGATCAGTCATCTGATAGTGCTCGGGATCAACCGGTCTTGTAACACTCCATGCTTTTATTCTAACGTACTTTGGTATGTATGAATTTGTAGCTTGGTCATATGAAGGCTTCAGGTAGTGGTTAGCTTTAAACCATGTAGCAAACTCTGGGTTTACTGCCATTACCTTTTTTATGATAGGTGAATTAATCCACTCATCAGCATTCTCTCTCGTTAACTGTACAATATTACCACCTGGAAAGTCTTTTGCCTCAAGCATTCCTTTCTCTTCTAGGATTGCTGTTGCATCTCCTATAGTATTATCAAATGCAGCAGTATAAGCATCAGTAGCAGTTGTCTCTCTCAAGTCAGAAAGCTCAGCAAAGGCAGCTCTCAAGTCAGCATTCTCTTGTTTGCTGAGACCCAAGTCATTTTTGATATTGAAAAGTGTCTTGTACTTTTCCATATCTACAGGATCAATAGTTTTATTTAGCTTGATTTGCTTTTCTATATTAGCCATCCAAGCCATATCTTCTTTACTGATACCGGTTTGTCTGTCATACTTTTCCTGAAGCTCTACAATTTCTTTTTCTATTTCTAGTAACTTCTTTCTTTGAGCAGGGTTGAGTTCAATACCATCAGGAGTACCGTTCTTATCTGTAACCACATTAACTAGAATAGCTCTTTGCTTATACAGAGTTGCAAGTTGTAGAGATACAGTATTGTTTTTAGCCTTTTCTGTAAGAGTTCTAATAGTATCAAAGATCTTCTCAAGGTCTTCATAGTACTTATCAGAATAAGCCAAACGTGTATTCTTGTCAATGAACTTTTGAATGTACTTGTCAAAGTCCACATCATCCATATCAATACCCTCAGATGCAAGTTCTGTAAGTACAAAGTTGTCAAAGTCTCTCTGGAACTGGTCATAGTTAACCTTTGGCTCATAGAACTTCTTAGATTCTTTTCTGTACAACTGACGTACTAGAACTTTTTTTCTTTCCTCTTCAGACTTTGGTACACCAAAAGAATCATAGACTTCATATAACTGCTGATACTCTCTGCGCGCTTCTTTAGATTCTGGTTCTTCATAGAGGTCATCCAATTCAGTAAACACACTTGTAGAACTATAGAGACTCATTTGGTCAAGTGCCTCTTGTCTTTCAAGATATGCCTCTGTAGATTCATCTGCGGACACTACTAAATCAGTCTTAGTCACAGGGTCATATACAGTATTGGTTTGTCTCCATATATTCTGAACATTATAGACTTCATCCTTGTATTGTCTATTCATGTAAGTATTATGGAAGTTCCATAGATCCTGCATGGCTTTCTTAATTGCAGCTCTATCCTTCTTTTCTCTAGCTTCTTCCAAAGCATATTCCAGTTCCCCCTTATCCGCACGCCAATTAATAAATTTATCTAGCACAGATCTAATTTGCATCCGTTTTAATTCACCGTCTTCTACAACAGCAATAGTATCAACAAATGTCATCAAGTCTGCAAGCATGTGGGTTTTATTAGGGTTATACCCTAGAGCATTAAGATGAGGAAGAATAGCCTTTATCAATTCTATTTCCTGTTCATGAGACTTAGCTGCAGCATTAGACAACTCATTCTTCATCTCTCTATAGAAAATACCCATTTGGTCATTGATATTTGTATAGGACAAGATGTTAGCACTAATAGTATTTATATCACCACCTTCTCCCTTAAGCATTCTAGCAATACTCTCTGCGGTAATATATTTCTTTCCAAAGTTTCTTACTGCTTCTGCTATGTATGTGTCACTTGTTACAGGTCTTCCTAAATCAATATCTGCTTTTGAAAACTTATCTAAGTTACCTCTTGTTTTTAGCTTAGTAATATAGTCTGTTATTTCTTGTTCAGTAAAACCTTGCGGAGACAGTATCAACATCAACTTAGTCTCAAGCTTACCTTGAATAGATTCATTCACTAAGTCAGCGTTTTCAGTAAACCAGTTAACCATTCCGTCAAATCTCAACTTAGATGCATCACCCAAAGAGTTCTTAATTACACGCTCAATAGATAATAGCTTCTTAGTAAATAAAGTTTCCTCATCTAGCTTAAGTGTTTTTAGAATGTCATCAATAAAACGTTGCTGTTCTTCCATGAATGAGATATAGTAATCTACCACAGCCATACCATCCGGTTTAAGATGTATCTTCTTGGTACGCATGTCTTTTACTATAGTCTGAATCCTGCGGGCAAATACTTCAATCTCATTGATACTCTTGATCATGTTGATTGCGCGCTTGTTGAACTCTTTTTCTTGAGCTCTAATTGCTTCAATTAAATCTTCAGGATTAATATCAGAAAGGTTAGTATATACAGTCTGACCTTTGCTCATGTAGTTTTTTACATTGCGCAACAGTCTTCTACCATCAATGCTTCCATCCTCTTGACCTTTCTGCAGCATTCTCTGTACATCCTTTGGTGTTTTCTCTAACTGCTTTAGCTGATAGTCAATCCCTGTATAGAACTTATTAAAGGTGTCAATGAAATCTTGAGCATCAGTATTTTTTAATTCTTCTACTAGCTTTTCTATGTCTGTCTTAGCGTTTCTAGCAAACTCAGCCACATCAGAATTCTTCAGCGCCTGGGTTTCAATCTTGAACTCTTTAGTCAACATCATGTCAACAAGCTCATCCAAAGTTGTATTAGCACTCAACTTGCTTAAGTCTGTTCTACCTACAAGCTTTTGGATAATCTTTTTGATAGCATATAGAAGATTAGTCATAAATGCTTTGAACGCACTGTCTGATTCAGTAACCTTGTCAATCTTCTTCATGGCACTGTACTCCATGGCACGGACAAGAGCTTCTTCTTTTAGTCTATCACCGGTAAGTCTCTTAGACTCTACCTTTTGTTTCTGCTCATTTACTAAGTCAGCAATAATACGGTCACCTGCAAATGTAGCAGACAACTGGGCAAACAACTTCTCAAATAAAACAGGGTTATCTCTTCTTATTGCTTGTAAGAAAGGGTGAGAGTACTCGTGAAATAGGTTCTCAACATTAAAGTTATCATCTACAAAGTACACTATGTTGTTAAAGTAGAATGCCGGTTCACCGTTATACGGTGTCTTAGTATCCTTAAGTAACTCATAAGCATAGTCAGCTGATACTTGCTGATACTCCATGTCAAAGGCTACTCTAAACTTCTCACCTAACTTGAAAGCAATCTCATTAGCTCTTGCTCTTTGAGAACCCTTTACAGAAAGTTCAAACTGCTTAGCAATATCTAAGTCATAGTCATCTACTTCATTCTGCTTTAGGTAATCATCTGAATAATCAACTCCTGCTCTTACAGCATCCGCTCTTAGAGCATGTCTTGCCTCCTCTTCTTCAAGTCTTAACTCATTAGCAAAGTATCTATCAATTAAAGAGTCTGGAATTGTGACATCAATATTAAGTATGTCAGCTTCAGATCTTGTAAATCTTACAACACTGTCATTGTACATTTGATTAATGCGCACAGCTAGATCCCTTGCTTGTTTAGCAGTACCATATGTACCTGGTCTTGCCAAGTCATATACTTCTCCTTCAAGGTTCTCCTTTATCTTAATTCTACAAGGCATCTCACTTATTTTATATTATAAATATACTAATTATTACACTTTTTACTAGATCTTTTAGACGGAGGTAGTCCTTCAGGCGCGTTTTCATCAAATAATGTAAGCTGTGTTCCCGGTGCTACAGGCGCTTGTTGCACTTCTTCAAGAGATCTCTTACCATTATTATTTTCTGCAGCGGCTACTCTAAAGGTAAAGTTCATTCTCCAGTTATCTAACATCAAACCTCCGTTAAAGTATTTGTTGACATTAGAATTGTTAAGATTAATCTGGCCTAAATTAGTTGTTCCTTGTACATTAGTTACAGTATGTTGAACTAGTCTTGATTCACCACCAAATACCATCACATCACCGCTTGACAATGTTTGTGTTCCTGATGTTTTTGTACCAGGTTTAGGCGCATATACAATTCCTTTAGCATTATTATAAGTAAAGTCTGCATTAGCACCAATGGATACGGAGATAATATCTCTATCTAAAGTTCTATAGTCTTCAGTAGTATCTTGATGCCAACCTAGTGTTCTACCAATAGGGTACAAGTTAATAAGTACTGTATCATAATCTGACATATCCTGACCTGTAATCTTTTCCAATATGCTAATGATATTATAGGGAATAGGCATGATAGGCGTACCATCAAAGTTACTTAAGTAATAATTGTAGTTCCATCTCTTATCTTTACTATCTTGACCACCAAGACTTTTCTTGATTGATATAATAGACTCATTATAAGGACCATTTCTATCTACACCTTTACCTTCTTTATCCACTACAAATAAAGGACTCCATTCCATTTGTCCAGCAGAAGCCATCACATAAGCAGGGAAAGGATTATAACCATTTTTCTCAAGTACATCTTTACCAAACTCAAAGAACTGTTTTTGTTCCTCTACAGTTAAAGCTTTTGGCATATAATCAAGACCTGGTTCTAATTCTATAACATCTACTGTAGGTTTAACATTAGAAACATACTCAGTCATACCCTCAGACTTAATGTCTTCCAACATTTGCGCGTAAGAAGCAGCATGTCTATCAATAGTTTCATCTGAAACATTAGCTCTATTCTTACCTGCAGCAATATCAGCTTTAATCCTTTGTTTTGCTAATTCAGGATCCAAAGCCATAAGCTTATACTGAATATTAGCATTAGGTATTTCTTTTCTGATAGCTTCAATAAATGTTCTTCTCTTATCTTTTGTAAGATTAGTAGTATCAAATACAACTTGTTTACCTTGTTTTATTGCACTAATGGCACGTTTAGCAGCTTCAGTATAAATTTCTTTGTCTTTAGACTTATTATCTATATCTCCTGTAAACTCAATTCTCATTTCATCAGGGGAGATGACAACCAAGTTCTCTTGAGGAAGAGAGCTAATAAATGTAGACTTTCCGCTACCACTTGTTCCAATAGGCAATATTACATCTGCTTCACTTGAAGCTGGTCTGTTTACAACAGGTTCTTTAACAAGTTCAAATTCTATAGCATATGGATAATTACCTACATTTTTATCTGTAACATCTTTTGTCCAACCTTCTTTTTGCCATGTTGCATCTTGATACTCTTGAGTAAATGGAGCTACTTTAGTAATTCTAGTGTAAGCCAAATTTCCTTTTTTGTCAGTCATGCGGATAACCATACCAACCAAGTCTTCTATCTTAGTAAGACCATAGTCTTTAATCATTCTAGAGATATCTGTTTTAGCACGTGTAGTTCTTGTTCTATCACCAGAGAGTATTAAGTCCATAGTAGATTTACCTTTGAACTGCGGCTCCATAGTTCTACCTCCTGTACCATCTGCAAAGTTTTGCTCAATAGAAGGAAGAGCATCAGCTGCTTTCTTCAAACTTTCAATATCTCCACTAGCAACAGCACCTTCTTTAGTAAACTTATAGTACTCATATTTACCAACTACTACTGTAGATGCTGTGTAACCCTTAGACTCCAAGTACTTCTGAATGTAGTAATCCTGTAGATTTCTCTGGTCATTGTAGCTTCCTAGTAGGAAAGTAGATACACCGCTATCTATAGCTCTGAGTATTTCAGGTTTGTATTTGTTCTTGAAGTCTTCTTGAATAGCTGTAGTAAGATCTACACCACCTCTATTAAAGTTACCAGAACCAGACAGTGCCACAACTTCATCAGGCGTATACTTACCTTTGTTAGCCAAGTTACCAAATGCTTGTCTGTAAACTTTAGTAGAAGACTTAGCATCTAGTCTAGGGTCATTAAGAGTTGTTTCAAAACCAATGAATGCATCAGCATCTTTGAACATCTCAATGTCTTTAGCTCTAAATGGATTAGTAGTTTCTACAGCATTAATTGCTTCTATAACTTCTGCAACAAGAGGATTCTTAGCCTTTCTATTCATCTGCTCTAGCTCATTGAGCATATCTTCCTCATCATACTCCTCAAAAGCAGTATCAGTAACCATTCTCTTGAAGCCAGATGTAACAACATAGTTCTTAAAGATGTCACTGTTGTCCAATAGGTTGATTGTTATACCCTCCAATTGATTTTCATCAATAGGATTTTGCAAGTAGTTAATACCTACAGTTCTCATTAGAGTGATATAACCGGCTGAGTCATATACTTTAACAAAACCAAATGAGCTATATCCAATACCATGTTGGTAGTACATCATTTCTGAGAAGAACTTAAAGGTATCAGAGATGTATTTATTCTCTGCATCACTTCCCTTACGGATAGTAATATCACCTAACTGTACAAGATCATTATGGTAACCATCAGCAACATCACCAGTTGCCTTTGAGTCATTCAATACAATGATGTTCTTGTCTGTTTTAGTTCTTGACTCAGGAGCTAGTTGTGAGGCTATTCCAAATTTTTGTTTTAATACAGGGAACTGATTAAGCAAACGCATCACATCATCAGTGTAATTGAATTGTGACAAGCCCATGACATATCCTGGGTTGAATGAGTTTCTAAGAGCTCTTTTAACCAAATACATTTCATAGGCTGCCGGCTCATCCAAATTAAACTGAGACATAAGATCCTGGAACATGTATTCCTCTCTTACTTTCTCAATAGGATTATTGGTTCTGAGTAGCTCTCTTTGTACAGTAAATAGTACATAGTTACTGAAGTATCTGAAAGATGTACCAGCAAGAAGACCACCTTTGTCTTTTGGAATTACTCTCACAAATGGATCTCTTTCAGCATCAAATGCAAACAGTCCTCTTCCAAGATATGACTCTGGCTTGTTTACATTATCTAGATACATACCATCAGCAAAGTCAGACTTAGTAAGTTCTATGTTTATAGATATTACACCATTCTCAATCTTAACAGCTTCAGCTTGCTTATCATTAATAGATATCTTATACCCTTTGTAACCTTCAGGTAGCATCAAGTCTTCATCTATTATTTTTGCATTAGGGAAGTTAGATAGTGTGTTTTGGAACAATGATGTTACTACAGCATTGTTAAACATAGAACTGAATCTTTCTTTACCTTCAATACCCTGACCAAATCTAGCAGCAATAGTATTGCTAAATCTGTTTGTTGCATCTTCAATATACTCAGAGATATCACGGTCCAATCTTAATGGGAATAGTGGTTCAATTGTATCCATCATCAACTGATCAATACGGAAGCTACCTAGAATAGACTTTTTCTCAAAGTCATCCATCAAGCTATCATCAATCTTACCAGACTTCTTAAGATCTGCAATACGCTGTTGTCTGTTTCTTACTTGCTGAATAGTCTTCACAAAACTAGTATCAGGTGACATCAATGCGGCAGCTTCTTGCATACCTTTAAGTTGATGCTCAATCTGAATATAGTGTAATAAAAACGCTAATGCTAAACGGCTAGTTGTATCATTCTTAGTAATAGAATCTGTAATCAAATTAGTATTAAATACAGCTTCTTGAGAACCAAATACTTTATCAAAAGCAATTCTTTTTGCATAGTAGTAATTAGCAGTAGATACTATTGATGAAGAAGGTTTATACAATTGTTTTTGTAAAGGGAATGCTAATTTTTCATCATATAGATTAATACCTCTCACAACAAATGGTGGTACATCACCTGACTGAAGACCTTTCTTCAATTGAGAAGCTGGCATTTGTACGTATCCTACCTTTTGTCCAAAGTATACACTTATTTGTGTAGTCGGATTAAGTTCATTAAGAGTAACCATCAATCTGTCAATTGTAGCTTGCAGACGTATATCATTTACAAGTCTGTATTCTTTTGCACCACTAGCCTCATATTCAGCTACAGTTTTTTCAGCAGCTTGAAACTTATTCATTGAAGAATTATCCGGTGCCACCATTCTAATCTTCCCATAGACATCCGCAAACTCTCTCTGTAATTTTACATATTTTTTAATCAATGGTAAGTTCACAAAGTATAATGCTTGTTCCTCATCTACACCAGCTTCAATTAAGTGATTGATGATTGGCATAGTCTCAGGTACCATGTTTAGTTCACCCGGGAATGACTTCTTAGCACGGTCTAAGATACCGTTCAAGTTGTGAGAGTTAATAGATGTAATTCTAGTACCCTTTCTTGTTTGCAATCCAGCCAATGAGATTACCTCTTTACCTGCTTTATTTGTAGTAGTGTTATGATTAAAGTGTAAGTCTACTAGATATCTTCTCTTTGTAGGAACATACTTACCATCTTTCCACACTGTCTCATAGTATGAGTCTGGCATCTTAGCACCAATCTCATTGTCTATTACATGCTGTTTATTTTGCTTAGCTGTAATACCCAAAGTAAGCTGACCGCTAGATAAGTTTACCTCAAACTTATGCATGTTGTATCCAATCTCTAGAGTTCTAGTAGAACTCATTACAGCCTTATCTTTATTCTTTGGATCAAACTTATAGCCTTTGATTGTTCTGTTATCTAGTTTTTTGTAAGGCTGTGCAGCAGCAACTAGTTCAGCATACTGTTCAACAAGGTATGTACTGTTAGGCTTTGTTAAGTTAGCAAAAGTGTCTGGCAAACGCAAGATATCTAAACGGAGTTGTATAGACTGATTATGTAATGCTTTTTTCTGAGCATTAATAATTGCAGAAGGTGTAATAATTACCTCTTCTTCTTCACCTTTTGCTTTCTTCTTACCTTTTTTTCTATCTTCAGCTCTCTGTGCAATCTTCTCAGTTGCTTCTGTAAGTTTAGCTTTGAATTCAGCATTGCTCAATGGCTTGCTTAATGAGAAACCATCTCCATCAATATATGCATATTCAAAGTTCAACTTATCAACGTCAAAGTCACCACCGGTCTTGGCTACAATCTCAGTAGGTACTACAACTATATTACCCATTTGAGGTTCAAAGAAGTGCCATACCTCAGCACCTTCCACAAGGTTGATACCATCTGTAGGGATACGTGGTCCTGTAACACTAATTGCAAACCTGTTGTCATCTTTGTCTAACCATTCATCATTCTGGATTAACTTGTTTAACAAAGCTAATGGATCAGGGCTTTCTGCTATCTTTTTACCATTAAGGTCTAGACGCTGATATAGGTTCTCAAAGTCAGCTTGCATAGTAATAGCAACCTTCATCATAGATGATGGACCATACTTGCCAGTCTTAGGATCTTTCTTACCTCTTCTATAGAAAGGTAAGTTGTTTGAACCTAATAGTTTTTCAATCTCTTTCTCATCAGTGATGAGTTCAAAGTCTGTATCCCATAGACCATTGTACAAAGTTGACGGTACCTGAATAAGAGGTTCTCCTTTTGCTTTCTGTCTAATGATTCTCTTTTGAATCAGTGCAGTAGCTAAAGCTTCAATGTCATCTGCAATAGGATGTAATGAGTAATCCATTGTTGCTTGACCACCTACATTCACACCAACTAAATCAATAAGGTGTTTAGGTACAGCCTTTTTACCAAGTCCTTTCTTAATAGTATTTACAAACTTCTCAACACTGTTACCGGATGCTTGGTACATTCCGTCTTTATAAACAAAGCCAATTTCATTTAGAAGCTCTGCTATAAGAACATTGGTAATGTTTCTGCTATTCTGGACATATCCTTCAACAAGTTCTTTGTTTTCCTCTGGGTTAACAATCTGACCATCCTTAAAGAAGTTGTCAACAAACATTACTCTTTGTTGGGTACCTGCGGTTACCTTTTTCTTAAATGTGCTATTAACTGATGTTACATCCTTAAGATACTCAACATAGATTATGTTGTTTGCTGTTTGGAAATCATCACCTGTCTTGATAGCTTTTTGTTTGTCATTCAAGAAGACATCATCAAAGTTACCATCTAGAGTTACTGTAGACACCTTAGAACCAGAACCAAACAATACATACTGTCTGTTACTTCTGAGCATCTCCTCATGAAGCTTTTGCAATTGAGCACCACCAAGTGCACCCGGCACAAGTGGTGTAAGTGCAAACTTATGCATACCTACAACAGATATTACAGTCTCATGTAGTGGACCATAGTATTGCAACTTGTATGGCGGGAAGAACTCTTTAACTTCTTTTGGAGTTAGCTTTTCACCAGCAACCAGTTTTTTATAAAGCTGTTCTTGCTCATATGTCCATTGCTTAGATGCTTTCTTAAGAGTTCTGTAAGCATCAATTGTAATGTAACCGGCACCATCTGACTCAGTCATTTTCATGTATGGATCTACGTCATACTCAATAAGCTTATCAATGAAAGCTTTTCTTTCTGCTTCATTTGGAATAGCTTCTTTGTAATCCTCTTCATACATCTCACGCCAAGACTCAGACATCTCCTTGATATACACTGATTCTCTTTCAGCATCTGCAATAACTCCAGTATTTAATCTACCGTTGTACACAAAGTTATCATAGTCCTTATCAGTATCCTGAGCATTGTCTCTTACATTAAGTGCTTGTGCATATGTTGTTGGACCTACAATGTCACCAGTCTTTGCATTCTTTTGTGCAGCATTAAATACATTATTAATGAAGTTGTTAAAGAATGGACTGTTCATGAAACCAAGACCACCTGATGTATTACCAGCATTTCTTTTTTGAAGCTCTTCTTTCAAGTGATTAAACTGAGAGATATCTCCAAAGAATAGATGGATAATCTCAAAGTTGTGTATCCAAGAATTGTACGTAAAGGATGTCATCAGTGTTTTTCTGATTGCACCTTTTCTTTCTAACTCAGCAGCTGCTTTATCAATAGTATCAGCAGGAACTTCAGGGATACCCGTCTTTTCAACAAGTACTTTGTCATATGAGAAGTCTTCAAACAAACTCATATTTAAAGCAACTTCTGCTCTAAAGTACTTTATTATATCATTTTGAATTGTATTCCATAAGTTAGCATTCTCTGGGCTGTGTAAGTATTCTACTATATCACCATCCCAGTCTTCTGCTAATTCATACAATGCTTCTTTAGTATCTTTACCAAGAACATCATCAAACGCTACAAATACTTCAGCAGCCATTAGTGGCTTACCATCTTTATCATAGTCTACTGTTTGATTTGGTCCTTTAATCTTAGCTACCTCATCACGGTTCTCCTTAACCATGACAATTCTGTCAAACTCTGTAGCTAAGTTTTGAATAAGAACTCTATTAACAGCATATAGTTCACCTGCTGTAGCTCCTGGTCCTGCTTGCGGAGCAAACATATTAGTATCCACATACAAGTGATCATCTAAACCTCTCTCACTCTTCTCACCTATGATACCACCTAGTAATCTGATAATAGGGGTTGTCTGCTTATCCGCATTCTGGAACATGTTATTAGCACCAGACTTGAGCATTAGAGTAAGTTCCTGATTGAATTTACCCATAGGAGTAAGAGTACCTGTTGTGTTACCTAGGTTCTTACCAGGTATACGGGTTCCATCATCCATTGCAAGCTCAATAGTTCTCTCACCTCTACGGTCATACATAAAGGTCTCAATGTTAAACATACTGTTTAGCAATATAGACCTTTGAGTATACGCATTTCTAGTAGGATCAAGATAGCTCATGTAAGAATACTCTGGTTTTGTCCAGGCTTCGTCAAGACTCTCCATTGTGTTGAGCCCGTTAACTTGCATATACAAACTGTTGATATCTATGTTCTCATACACAGTATCTCCGTTTGCATTCTTAATACCAAAGTTCATTGTCTCATAACCCAACTTAGCATTAAGCTCAGCAAGTTTTACAATGATATTTTTTTGCTCAACAACACCTTTCTTAGCTTTAACACTAGGTACTAAAGTAGCACGGATCTTTCCTTTCAATATACCAATAGGATCTTTCTTGAAATCATTAACTAAGTTGATTGCTTCAGTGCTTAGATTATTATTTGGCTCTTTAAGTTTGTCCTGTAGGTTCTTGATGTCTTTTGCAATATTGAATAAGTAAGGTATACCATATTCATTCATATTGTCATTGATAGTTTTCTCAAGAGCGTCAGTGTTATCTAAGTAAATACCGATAGCTCTAGCAAACTCAATTGCTTTATCTGTATTTAAGTTACCATCTTTTGTACTGAACTTGCTTATTGCTGCATCTAAGTTTAGAATTGAAGTATTGTTTACCTTAGAAATAAACTCAGTTTCCGGTGATGAAGCAAATTCATTTTGGAATCTCTTGATGATTGTGTTTCCATCTACAGAAGCATAACGCATTTCAGAATCATAACCTACTGTTACAAATTCTATATTACCTGTAAGATAATCCGTCTGAGTTTCAACAATAGGGAAATACATCAACTGAATGTACGGAACCTTTGGTCTTCTGAATGTTTGCCAGAACCCAACAATGTTATCTACCTCAAATGAATTTGTGATAGCCATACCTCTCTCAGGATCATATTTAGGATTAGGCAGCTTCTTCTCTACAAGTTGTCTGAGTATAGGATACGTATTCTTAAGTTTATTAAGAGTACTATACATTAACTCCGCATCTTGCATACCAGCAATAGACTTAGCAACTATGTTCCATGTGTCTTTGAAGTTGCTTAGTTTCTTGTGACCAAAGCGGTCTAGCTCATTGTTACCATTGGCATCAACATAGAATAAGCTACTCAAGATATACAAAGTACTGTTATCAGCTAGCTGCTGTAATGAGTACTTACCTACTTTACTGTCATTAGTAAGCTCTTTGTTCTTAGCTTCTAATTCAGCTTCTTCATTTGTAGGGATACCATCTTCATTCTCTTCATCCTCATAGTCATCACTCTCATAGTCGTTGTCTGGATCATACTCCATGTCCACATAAGACTTTCTAAGTAAAGTAAATCTACTCTTCTCTAAGTGATATTTAATTACACCTGCTGGTATTCTACCATCTTTCCAATACTCAGGGTCCCCAAAGTTGTCAAGTGTTGCCTGAAGGATTCTTACGTTGTCAAGAACAAGTTCCTGCTCTTGTGTAAGTACTGAATCCTCCACACCCTCTTTCATTACAGGTTCAGTGAATGCCTTAGCACCACCTTTAACGTAATTCTCATACTGTACTTGAGCATCAGATAGCTGTGATACTACCATGATGTCTACTGTCTTCTTACCAGATTTAAGAGTCTTGTGTACATAGAAGTCAGCAACAATAGGAATATCAAAGTACTTTTCTCCTTTTACGCGTGCACCCTTCTTGATATCTGCAGATAGCTCACTGAAGTCATCAATCTGAGATCTAAGGAAGATATACTTATCTTCTCCCTTAGCGTTCTTCATTACACCTACAGCATTCTCTTTGATGTCTTCTAGTGATGTAAACTCACTAAATTTTTTGACATTTGGTTGTAAGAACAACTTAGCTTTCTCTCTTTCAAGATCTTCAGTAAGTCTCTTCTTGATATTCTTATAGAGAACAGTTCTGTTTTTATCACTTGTAAGCAAGTTGATTACACCAGCCTTAAGACTCTTTGTGACTCCCTGGTCTTTTCTGTCATCATGCAATCTATCAATCTCTTCTGAGATAATAGAGTCCATGGTTGCTACCATCAAATCAGAATCAGTAGTACTTAATGCATCTTCTCTAGAATTATTAACCTTAGTAATACCTCTATTAAGTACATTAAATCTAATGTTCTTGATCAGTGGTTGATAGTTATTCAGGAAGTTATTCTTATTGTAGTATAGGTTCTCAAACAACTCATTTATTGCAGGTATACTAGAGCTATCTACAACAACATCTTGTTTAGAGATAGGCAATAGCCCTTTTATCTTAGAGAACATAGCCTGAAGGAACTTCAGCATTCTTCTGAAGATAGTATTTTTAACCGGGATATTGTCTTTTAGAGTCTTGTCTTTAGCATAGGTTCTAAAGTCTTCCGCCAACATTTCCTCAATCTGAAAGTAGGTCATGTTTTTGTATGGCTGATTACCATTAGCATCAGTATACTCTTTAACCTTTTTGTAAAGTACAATCTTCTCTGCTTTAGTAAGGAATAACTGTGTAAAGACGTGGAAAGCCTCATGGTATACGTCTACCATGGAACCTTTAAGAGGGTTGATTTTGATCTGACCCAACTTGCTGTTATCAATAAGTGTTGCTCCGGCTACTGTAAACTCTGCAAATGCATTTGAGTTAACAAGGTTAGCCAAGTGTGAAAGCTCAATGACTTCTTGAAACTTCTTACCTGTCTCAGAGGTATTCCACCATTTGTTAGCTTTTCTTCTCTGTGCTCTAGTAGTTTTACCTGAAAGACCCTCACCTCTTTCTAATTCATCAAAGTCATAACCAGAATCTGTTTCTGTTTCCTTTGCAGCATTAGTATTAGTGTTAGTAGGATTTGGTGCTTCTGGTACAGTTGCTTGTTCAATTATACTAGCCATTGAAGAAGCAGGCGGTGTAAATGGTTGTGAAGGCAAGCCTTCAATTCCTTTATTGATAAAAGCTCTTTGTTTCTCAGTACCAATTCTAGATGCAATGAATACATCAGTAATAGCATTAGCCAACTCTTTGGTATATGCATTCTGTGCATTCTTTTCAAACTGCTGTCTAAGGAGATTAGCTACATAGAAACCAGTGTTAGCAGAGTTACTTACTATACCTTGATCTTCTAGATAGTCAATCCATTCACTAGTCTGACCATAAGTTTCTAGTTGCTTATAGATACTGTGTGCTAACTTATTTAAATCAGTTTCTTCAACACCAGATTCAAAAGGATTAAGCGGTACAAAAACACTTGGTATTTCTTCCTCAGTTTCTTGTCTCTCTAGATTAGCATCACTTGGAATAGTGAAAGACATGTATGCATTATAGAAACCTGGATCTTTGGTCTTAACACTTACTGTAGATTCCAAGTTCATCAAGAAGTCAATGTAGTCTTTCTTTTGAAACTTACCTGTAGCAGCATCATATACCTCATACTGACCGGAATCTAATAGATGTTCTGCATAGTTCAGTTTAGTAGGCATAAACCTTTCAAACTTAGGCTGATAATAACCTCTCTCTAAAGCATCTATAATACCGGCTTTTACATTAGCAAGAACTTCTGGAGTTGCCTTTGCCAAAGCATCATCAGAAAGATATAGAGTTGTATTCTGACCTCTTCCTTTAGAGTCATTAAACTCAAACAATCTATAAGTACCTTGTTTGTATTCTTTACCATTAATTACAGTACCTGGTGCAATATAGTAGAATTTATATCTCTGGTTGTTCAAAGGAGTTCTCTTTGCTTCAAACTCTTTGATAGTCTTTTCACTTACAGGATCAGTAGTTTCTTTTACAAATTCCCAAGACTCCTGTGTAGTATACTGATACACTGATAAGTTTAGAATCTTCTTATCAACATCATAGATTAATGTATGTCTTCTTGCTGTTGGATTAATGTCATTACTCAAGAACTGCTGTGCAAAGTCCAATCTCTTTCTAAAAGGGATGTTCTTATTTGTAAGAACTTCAGCAATTTGATTTACTATATCTGAAGAAAGATCACTTCTATCTAGTTCAAACTTAGTTCCGTTAAACTCAATAACAGCCATACCTTTAGATAGACCACCCTCCGGTGTCTTCAAAGTCTCAATTGTTTTAAAGACTTTTCTATCAACACCAAGAGATCTTAATTGATTTAAGGGAATGTAGACATTGTTTATATCTGATGTCAAACCTTCACTAACTCCATCAAAGATGAGCTCTTGATCCTTACCAGAAATAACAGACTTCTTCAAGTCATATAGTCTCTGAAACTCTTCCTGCTGTGCCTTGCGTATTTTTTCAATATACTCTTTAAGCGGACCGTCTGTTTCTTTGTTGTATGTCTTCTCAGCAATAAGTTCAGGAGTTGCTATCTTCTCTTCTTTACCATAGATATCAGTTACTACAAGTCTATCTCCTGACTTTCTAACATCATACATGAACTGATACACCGGTTTCCCTTCTTTCTCAGAAACAATGTTCCCATCTTCATTAAAGAATAAAACATTCCCTTTACCGTCAGTTACTACAATAACAACTCTGTCAGCTGTTTGAGCTACATCAGCACTTGCTACACCTTTGTTAACCATTCCCTCAGATCTTGTGATCTCTTGCATTGTAGTTGCATCAATCTGATTAGGGAATTCTTTAGCAAATTTATCTAAACGGATAGCCTTAAGCTTAAGAAACTCATTCTGATATTTGATTGCAGCTAGCCCATCATCATCAATATCAAACGTACTAGCTAGTCTCTTCAATGTAGTCTGCATGACTACTCTATTTGAGTCAACCTTTTCTGGTACAAGAATTCTTTTTGTAGTTGGGTTTCTTTTAAGGTACTCCTGAATGGTTCCCTTCAAAGCACTGAAAGACTTGTATCTTTTTTCTGTTGGCTCTTCTACAGGCTCTTCTTTTTCCTCAAGATTATCCTTAGTCTTCTTATTTGGATTGCTACGCTTTCTTGTTTTCTTTTCAGCTGTACTATCTGCCTTACTTTTTCTCTTAGGCTTAAAGCGTTGGATGATTGTGTTTATACCATCTTCTGCATAGAATGCTGTAGAAGCTCCCCATAGTTCACCAAAAGCTTGTGGAGATATGTTAACCTTACCTTGGTAAGCCGTATTTAACAAGTCAATAATAATCCGCGGAACATGTTGTACAAACTCAGCAGCTTTTTCAGGACTATGGCTCTTAGCAATCTTATTATAGATTTGCTTCATGATGTCCTCTGCATCTAGAGGCTTATCATTTTTTACACGGTCTTCAACAAATGCTGTTACAGCTGTGTAAAGCATTGAAATTTCATTGTCTAAAAGAATACAAGTTATCATTATCCCGGGCAATTTATAATTTTATTCAAGTCATTAAGGGCATCTTTTGGATTCATAGATTGACCTTTCTGAACTGCTTCAGTTTTAGCATCATTATCATCTAAAAACGTTGCCACATTATCATTTGTCTGAGTAATGACAATTGATTCTTCTTTGGTTGGTTTATACGGTGTATCCATAGGTCCTCCTGGTTCGTCTTCATATTTGGCTGCATCAACAAAGATATCACTTATCTTGTTAGCTGGTACCTCTACCAGGTTGCCATCTTGTGTTCTTACTTTAATTGAGTCTTTAAGTATTTCAGCAACCACAACTTTCTCATTAGCCCCAATAATGCTTATAATAGTAGTCTTGCCTTTTTGCGTTGTTGTCGTGAACTCATCCATGGCAATTAGCTTACTATTTAATTTAACATTATTTATTGAAACTGACTCAATTTCTCCAATACTTAATTCAGTTTCTGCTTCTTCAAGTAAATTAACAAGATCTTTGTATTGCTCATCAGTGATACCACTACTTACTTTAGCTGCAAACAGTTCAGTATTTAATTCATCAAGTTCATCAAGATTAGCCATCATGATACGCTCTTTAAGATCATTGTAAGTATCTACTTGATCTTGTCTTGCTCCTTTATTAACTGTAGGGTTAGGAGCATTAGTTCCACCTGTTGGTCCTGCTTCATCCTCAGTTGAATCTTCATCTGGTCTTATTGGACCTGAAGCTCCAGACTTACCATCTTTTCTAGGAATGATTTTACCAATTAGTTCCTCAGCAGTAGTATTTACTACTTCTCCATTCTCATCTAGTTGTTGCAGTTCCTGATTCTTGTAAAGCTTAACTGAGAAAGGCTTGTTACTTTCAAGAAGACTCATGTCATCATCTTCAAACAGTTTTTTAGTAGTTGGTCTACCCGCTTTCATGATTTTACCATCAGCAGAATCTGGATCATATTTAGCTTCAATTGGTAAGATTCCAATGTTAGTCTCTAAACCATATTGATTAAATACTAAGTTAGAGTAAGACATCTGCTGAAGGGTATTCTCAATTCTCTTATTGTAACCAATAGTTCCTTTGTTATTGTAAAATTGCCACTTACTATAGGTTCCTGTCTTAAGGTCAATGATGTGAATTTTACCATCACGGTCTGCTATAAGTAAGTCAATCTCTCCGGCAATTCTACGTGTCTTACCATTTGCATCAACAACCTCTCCATAGACTACTATATCTGTAGCAATGAAGAACTCACCCTTATCTGCCCGTTCTTTAAGCTGTGTTAAGTAACCTGTCTTAGGATCAAAGAGTTCATCATAAGCTTCTTTAGTAATCCGCTCTTCATCAAATTCAGGAGCCTCACCATCAAATATACGTTTAGACTGTTTATCCGTATAGTTACCTACTTTTTTTGAAGCCTCATATGATTGCTCTGCTGCAGTATTAAGAGCAAGCTTTCTTATCTCTTCTATGTCTACAGATCCTGGTGTTGTAGTTGTTTGGGTAGTAGCTTCTAAAGCATCTAGTTGAGCATCGTATTTAGCATTGATTTTATCTGTTCTATCTATTGTTACACCTGTCAAAAACGCACCTATGTCAGCCATCCCCCTAGGTTGTCCATTTCTTTTTACAGTTTTACCATTTCTAAAATAGTAGGTATCTCCGTTTGGCTCAATTAATTTGTCTCCTTCTTGAAGTTGTTTTTCAAAATTTTCTTGTATCTCTCGATTTTTATCAGCTTCTACAGAAGAAAGAGCTTCTCCACTTTTACCTTTTCCACCTCCCAGTTCACTAAATCTAAAATACCTTGGTATTTCTATCTTAGCCGTAGCTAATTCTTCTTGCCTTCTTCTTTCTATTTCAACTTTCTTGGCTTCTATATCAGAATCAGCGGAAGGAGTTAATTTATCTATTACTTTTACAACCTCAACTAATTTTGTTTTTTCTCCTACAGGTATACGTATTGCTGCCATCTCAGCTTCTAATCTAAGAGCATAGTATACAACAAGAGAACCAACAAGTGTATTTGGATTATTATTAGCTCTATTTTTTACTTCAGTAATTATCTTTTCTATTGGTATATCTAAAACCTGTTGTATTTCCTCTTCCTTTAATCCAACTGCAATTTTTCTCAATCTTGCTTCTACATCAGCTCTTTTAGGATCTGCCTCTGGAGTAGGAGCAGTTGTTGGTGCACCACCCATGATAGTCATTGAATCATAGAATCCAAGAAGATCTCCTTCTATCTCATCAAATGTATAAGTACTGAATCCTCCTAGTTTACCGTTATCACTTTCTTTAGTAGCTCTTAAGTCATCAACAAATGCTTTTATAGATTCTTCATTAAATCCTTTTATACCTATAGTAACGTCAAAGGCAGTATTAAGAATAGCTAAGTCATTCTCATTCAATCCAAAAACATCATATACGCTCTTGATTGCATATGATACTCTCTCATGCTCTGTCCCTTTAATCATGTACACATTTGGTACCTCTTGTGGATTGGCAGTATAGATAGCTGTATCAATACTTCTCTGGAAAGAACTTGCATTAGGTGTACTTGTATCAAATACTCTGTCTTCTCCGGCAATATTATACAGGTTGTCTCCTTTATACTCAACGCGGATACCTTGTTTAGTATATCTGATATCACCTTTTTTCCAAGCTCTATCATCTTCAGGTATTGTGATTGATTTTAGATCTTGTTTCACAATATCCTTTTGATTCAACTGCATCACCTTGATCTTAGCAATTGCTGCTTTGAGTTCATCAGTGGCACCAGACTGTAGTCTTTTATCAATCAGTAAGTTCATACCATTAATCATAGACTGTAAATCAAGAATTGCTTCAGTGTCTGCAGAATCTTGAATTTTCTTTTTCTTAATGGTTGCAATCTTAGCGTTAAACTGTTTAATAAAGTTTCTTAATTGAGGTACAGAAGTTATAGTAGATGTGTCATATGAAGTACCATCAAGAGTAAAGGTCATCTCATTAGCTTCAGTCTGAGCAGACTTGCTAATCTTTTGTTTCTCTTGGTATGCATCTACAATAAGTTTCCCTTTAGCAGACTTGATAAACTTAGCTAGACCGTTTTCTCTTTGACTGTCACTCAGTGTAGCAAAGTCATCTACTCCCATGTCTTCAACCATCATGGCTTCATATGCAGTCAAGAGTTGTTGATACAGCTCCGGTTCTTTAGTCATGATGTCCGCTATGGTCATCTCTTCTACAACCGGTGGCTTCTCAACATTCTCCTGTGCAGCTAAGAACTTCTCTTTAAGCGCAATTCTTTTCTCAGTGTATCTATCTTCAATCTCTTTTACAGCAGCCTCATCAGCTACCATAGACATTCTGAACTTCTCACCGGCTACATATCTTTTGTTGTTATCTACAAGTTCACCAGCCTCATCTACTAACTGCTCATTCTCATCTTTTCTGACAATGATTCTTTCACCTTTACTATCTACGAGCTCAGCTTGTTCTCCAATAGCAAGTTCTTTTCTTACTTTGTTTAGAGTAAATGATTTGCTTTTAGCAGTAGGCTCAATGTTACCAGTAACAAGTCTTTCTTCAACTTTTGGTAAAGCATCAATCTCTGCCTGCATATCAGCTTCAAGTGCAGCTAGTTGTCTCTTGTATTCAGCATCCTGTATTTCTGTAGAAACTACAGTAGTATCATCTCTAAGAGCTGTAGCTCTTTCAAATAGATCAACTGCCGCAGCATACTTCTCACTATTCTGTGGTATGATTCTTTTGTTAGCAATATCAATAAACTCTTTAGGGATAGTGCGGTTGTTTTTCCACTCTACAAAGTCTTCAGGAGTAACTGCAATACCGCTATCAGCAAGCTTGTTTAATAGAGCATTGAACTCTACATCTTCCATCTCACCTTTTACAATCTTCTCATAGTACTCAGCTCTTCTGTTGTAAAGATCTTTCATCCAAGCTTGGTTTCTTCTTGCTAGATCATTAAAGTTACCCGGGTCATGTAGAGTATTAATAGCCTCAACCATAGCAAGAGACTCTCTATAAAGCTTATAGTGGTCAGTAAGAAGAGTGAATCCTTGATCTATGTTTTCATCAAATACAGTATCTTCATTAATGTCAGCTACTGTTTTAAGATAATTAGCAAGAGATTCTTTTAATTCTCCAAGTACTTTTGCTTGGCTTTCAGTCCCATCAAGTGTACCCAATTGCTCATTGAAGATAGCTTCTACTTCTTCATCAGTAAGATCAATACCCAATTGTTTCTTAACTTCATCTCTATGAGCACTGTAGTAATCAGCTCTATTGTAGAAGATATCAAATGCTTTAAACTTCTCAGCATAGTCTTCCATCTGAGCAAGCATTCTTTTCTTTTTAGCTAAGTCTTCTGCTGCTCCAGGTAATGTTGATTTAGCCTGTTCAGCTACCTCAATATCATTCTTAAGAAGTTCAATCTCATTCTTGATTTTTTGTGGTTGGAATATAAGACCCATCTCTCTTGCTCCCATATTCTTAAGAGTGGTCTTAGATAGAAATTCACTCTGAATGTCAACCATTCTTTGCATAGTATCTTCATAGGCCTCATTAAAAAATACAGCATTTTTAACAGCTCTGTCCCAACCTGCTTGCAAGCTTACAGCCTCTTCATACTCTTCACTATCTTTATCTAGTGTGCTTAAATAAGCATCAGTAACGGGATTAGGTTTCTTTTGTTTATAATAATCATACTTCTTCTTGATGGACTTTATCTTATCAATACTTTTTGTAATTCTTGTTTTGTACTCAGGTATCTCACTCTTTTCAATGTTACCCATTGCTTCCATAAACTCATCTTCTGATAAGTCAAAGAATGAATTAAGATGATCCGTAAACACATCTGTAGTGTTTGTCTGAAGCATCATTTCCACAGAGTCAATAAGACCTTCAAGCTCAGCATCCATTCCTTCTTTTTTAGAAGCTCTAGCTTTTATCTCACTTATAAAGTCTTGTGCACTAAGATTAAACATGTTTGACTTGATAAAGTCTTTCATGTCAATGTTATTTAACACTTCAACAATACCCTCTGCCATTTTTTCTTTCTTCTCAACATAGTCTGTATAACCTTTCTGGTCAAACATTCTATTCCATTGTTTAGATAAGAATGGGATAGAGTTATTCAATGGAGCAGCTAGCATACCCATGAAGAAACCTGAACCAAATGTCTCAAGTCCTTTCATACTAAATTCTTCACCTATCTCTTTTTTAAAGTAGTCACTCTGTGTCTTACCAGCATATAAGGCTGCACCTCTTGCATACTCTTGTGCTCTTCTTGCTTTACTGTTAAAGCTATCTTTGTAGTAACCTTCATTAGTTCTAGAGATAATCTCTTGCATGTTTTCCTGAAGACCCTCAGATATGTTTGCTTTGAAGTAACCAATGGTCCCCGCAGCAGTTTTAAATCCAGGATTCTTCCACCAGCTTTTAGCTAAGTTCTTTAGATTAGTAGCCTCATAAGCAAACTTCTTAGCAACATTATCATATACAATCTTACCTACGTTACCAAACTTACCACCACCTACACTAACAAAGTCATCTTGTACTGACTTGATAAACTTACGGATACCACCACGTGGTCCTGTGATATTATTAAATGTGATTTTGTTTGTAGCATAGATAAGACCTGCATTCCAATAGAAGGTGTTCCCAGAAGCATCCTTAGCTTGCCTCTGCATGTCTTGTTGAGTCTTATTATCAGGAGCCTCTCCTGTTAAGTTATAGTGTTCATTGTATAAATCATCATACACACTATTCTCAACCATACCAGCTTCAAGTCTAGCTTCTGAAACTGCCATATTTACTGTACGGATATCTCTATATAAACCTCCTGCCGTCTTAAATGTAGCAGCTAAACCTGTAAGGTTATCTGCTTTAGCAAGTTGTAATGCTTCAAATGTATTCTCAAGTGGATTCAAGAATCTACCTACTTTACTTGTCAAACCTGCATTAACAGAATTCTTAAAGTTTCTTACAGCTTGAATACCTTTTAATTCAGACAATGAATTTCTCATTGCTTTGAATCCTTTTATTGCCGTACCAACACCTTTTATTCTTTCAAGATTACGTATTGTAGCTGCTGCAAAACTTGTACCTCCTGTTCCTGGAGCAAGTAAAGCAGCTCCCATTTCTTCAAGTATAACTTCACTGATAATACCAACAGTATACCCAAAGTTCATCACTGTATTATTGACAAACCCAAATACTCCACCTTTGCTTGATTGACCTATAGCAGCAGCCTCTTCATATAGTCTTGCATCTTCTAAGTCAGCTCCAGTAAAGTCACCTTGAAGCATTCTAAATAAACTTCTTGGCCCAGACGTAAAACCACTAGCAAGTAATGGAAAGAATGAGTGTGTCATCATTCTACTAAAGTCATCCCATCTTGTAGTTCTAGCATTAAAGTTAGCTTCATTATCTCTTAGCGGAGAGAAACCAATTTCATCAAACTTCTCTTGACCATATGCTTGATATCTCTTATAGAAAGCATTACCATCAGGTCCTGCATTATATGAATAGATCTTTGCATATGAATCTTTACTTTGACTAGCTTGACCAATAGCCTTAATAAGACTACCTTGTGCATTAATTACATCTTGTGCTGTTGCTTGTTTATTAGCATTAGCTGGTTTTCCAGGAGCACCAACTGCATTCTGTCTTACATTCCTATTAGGCAATGAAAGATCAAGACCAGGCATTGCTGGAAAGTTGATTGGTGCATCACGCATTCTATCACCTTCAAAAGGACTTAATCCTTTTGGATCTATGATAGGTTGATTTATTTTTCCATACTCCGGACCAAGTGGATCTAGAGAGTTGAAACCTGGAGTATTATCTGCCATCTTAAGTATTTTTAGAAACCAAGTAAACCTTGTTGGTTAAGCTCAAAGTAGTTAAGCATGTTATCTCTAAGAGCATTAGGGTCATTTGTAAAGTCAACTACTGGAGGTGCCATCTTTTCTTCACCTGTTGCAGGATCAATATATGGATAAGTAACTGAGTACTGGTATGGACCAGCCGGTGAATTACTCTTTTTGATATTGATTGTAGAAGAAGGATTTTGCGGATCTGTATATGTATAACCTGTAGGACTATTAGAAATAATAGTTTCAAGAGGAGTTTGAAATGCACCTGTATACATACTATTAGTCATCTGATCTGCTGGCATGATATAAGAAATACCATTTTGCATAATAAGAGAATACTGTTCTGGACTGATAATACCAGTACCTTTTTTACCACCATCTGCATCTTTCTGATATACAAATCCTTTAAGCCATTCAGCATCTGGAGTAATAATGATAGCAGCTTTCTCAACACTTCCTACAGCCATTGGTGCAACATCTATTCTGAAGTCACCCATTTTGGTTTTATTATTTTGTATTTCTGCAACAATGTTATCTAAGATAGCTTTACCTACATCATTTCTGCTTTTATCATCATAGTAATTCCAGTCTGATTTGGATATACCTCTGAATGAAACTCTATTGTCTTTATCTGTACCCCAGTCAAAATTGTTTAAGTCACTAAGTACTTCACCAAATCTAGCCATGTTAGGTGTGTTAATACCTTTAGGTGTAATCCATGCAGATGATACTTCATATGCAAACTTACCAGTGCCACTCATTGTGCCAAACTTTTCTAAACCAATAACTGGTGCTTTAATTTGACCAGATGTATAAATTTTAGAAAGTGCGTTTTTCATGGCTTCATAGTTTATTTCACGCTCATATCTATCTCCTGCTTTACGGTTCATGTCTCCGCGCATTTGACCAGCTGGATTTGCACCAACACCTGATATTCCACCAGCACCTGTAGCACCCTTAACTTTAAATCCATATTTTTCTATAGCCTCTGGAGGAAGAGCTGCATAGAAATCTTTTTCACTTCTTAAGTTACCTTCAATATCATACATGTATTTAGAATACTTGAAACCTTGTCTATAAAGTTCTGTTTCAGCTTCTTTAGCAGTCTTTTGTCTCCACTCTTGACTTTCATTTACATAACCAATGTAATCACCAAACTTAGTTGATGAACTCTTAAGTGTAGCTAACTGTGTAGAATATAACTTAAGGGCAGATGATTCAAAGTTTTGACCAATCCATCTATCCATGTTATTACGGATACCTTCAAGTTTCTTACCACCAAGTTCTCTTCTGATAAACCAGTTAGGGCTACCATTAAGTTTAGACTGGAAAGTATTATAATCCATTCCAAGAATCTGCTTAGCTTGTTGTTTAGTCATTTGACCGGCAGTAACAAGAGTAGTTACCATTGTTGCAACATTTTGCAAGTATGGTTGAGCATGTTCTTTAGTTTCCATCTCACTAATCTGTCTGTCCATAGATCTAGCATTATAATTGCCAGATGCAGTACCGTCAGATTTTTTAGTAGTAGTTACTTTTGTATATGCTTCAATAGGAATAGCTCTACCATAATTAGGATTAGGTTTACCATCAGGTAATGTAGGGTTAAGATCATACTGGTGTGTACCTGCTTCAACAAGAGCCTTATCCATGTTATTTTCTTTCTCACCTTTATTTCTAAGGCGTGTAGCTTCTAACATGTAGTTACCACGGATTTGAGCAAGAGCTCTATCATGCTGGAACTTCTGATCATTAACGGCATATGGGTTAGCTTCTATACTTGTCTTAGCATTACGGTATGCATATATCTCTGCAGCTTCATCTAAGTCTTTCTGCATTAACATTGATGCCATTCCATTATCTACTTTCCATCTCAAAGATTTAAGATCTCCGTAAGGATTAATCTTCCCTGAAGTATTTGCAGTAGCATTATCATTATCTCCGTTGAGCGTATTGTTATTTTCATCAGCACGTGCAAGTACTTTGTCATTAATCTCTTTAGCAGATCTGTATTGAGATAATGCCATTCTAGCTCTTGGAGATGCAGTACCGTTAGCTATTTGTTTCTCAACATCAGCAATCATGTTAGAGTAGTAAGTAGACTGCTCTTGTAACTGCTTATATCTTTGTTGACTTTGCTCTTTAAGCATGTCATAGCTTTCCTGCAGATATGCCATCTCAGCTTTATTTTCATCTCCTTCAAACTGTGCAGCATTTGAGTATGCATAGTTCTTACGGTTTACATAAGCTTGAGTCTTGTATACATCTTGAATTGCCGGATCACTTCCTAGTTGAGATTCAAATAGTTTACTAAGTGGCTCAAGTACTTGCTCTCCATTCTTTTTTGTAACTACCCATCTACCATCAGGACTAAAGTCTACAGACTCAATGTTCAGGTCAGCTTCTTTTGCAATCTCTAAAGCTCTCTTATTTACATTTACATATGGTGTATACTGTATATTCTGAAAGTTAAGTGTCTCAGATATGTCAGACTTTCTAAACTCATCTCTCTGATAGTTCATAGCTGTAACACCATCTTGCCAATACATTCCTCTCATCTTCTCATCTTCTGAGTTTTTGTAAGAGTCAGCTCTACTCATTTGATTGATGTAGTTCTTTGTATAGGCCATATCTTTCATCAGATATTGATCCTCATAGAAAGGCTTGAATACTTGTACCGCTTGGTCAATGTTTTGTTCTAGAGATAAATCAAGTCCGGCAACACGTTGCAAGTTGAAATCAATGTTCTTCATGATCTCTTCTTTTCTTACAACATTATCTTCATGTGTAAGATCTGCATAGAAGTATTGCCCATATACTTTGTTTAAAGACTTCCATGCAGTATCATACTGCGTTTGCTTGGTCTGTAAAACATTTGCATACAAATTCAAATCCGGCTGGAATGGCTGGAATTGTGGAATGTAGTCTTGGACGCCTTGGAGGTACGTTGCCATAGTTTAATATTCTATATATGTAAATATACTAAAATCTTATAAGTTTAATAAACTTCTAAAGTTTACATGATCAGTGGAGGAAACATTCCTGGCCCTAAAACAAAGACACCACCTGCTTTATATTGGTCATAATCATCTGTTCTTGCAGGTCCTGTATAACCAGTATAATCACCTAATGCAGCCTTAGCATTCTCACGTGCATCTTTTGGATTCAGTCCCATACTTCTATAGTAAACAAAAAGCTCATCAAAGTTCCTAGCTTTATCTGCTCTTGGTTTCTTACCACGAATAAATCTAACAGTCCCTGTTCTTGGGTCAATATCATACTGGTCAGATGTTGCATTCAACATAGCAATGTCAGATGCATTCTTCCAACCTGTAGCAAATGCTTGTCTCACTACACTATCAGCTAATCTCTTATCTCTATCATAGTTAGCATTAGTCAATACTGTCTGATCATAGATCTGTTTACTAATAGCTTGGTTAGCTGCTCTCTCTTGATTTCTAATACCTACGTTAGCTTGCTCAAACTGATTAGCAATACCTACGTTAGCATTGTTATATCTAGAAAGTGTATTTGCTGCTTGCTTAGCGCCTTCTCCTTGGATTTGTGATGCTCTAGAAGAATATGCCTTTGGTCCAGTAAACATAGCCAATGCTTGACTTGCAATGTTTGCATCCTCACTTTGTTGTGCTAATTCTCTAGTAGGATCTAAGTAAGTAGGTTCCATTTCTTCCATATCAATTGGAGCAGCCCATGGAAAATACTGACGCAATGAGTTTCTATCTTTCAAGGCACCATAGTAATTCATGATGTCTGGTGAAGTCCACTCAGCCTGTACAGAATCAGCAATTTGTGGTGGTGCCTGGAAATTAAATAGATCAGGTCTTTGTATTTGCTGTCTTTGTTTATTATCAGTAATTTGAATCTGGGTGTTATCTTGAGTTTTTGGTTCTTCAGTTTTTGCAGGTTCTGGTTCTGGTTCTTTTGGTTTGATCTGTCTTGCTCCAAATTTTCCATCAACATAAGCAGCACGTAACATAGCAAGATTTGCTGGATCATCTAATACTTCATCAGTGAATACACCATTAGGAGCTAATGCTCTAATTGATGCATATTTTTTTCCTTCTGTAGTATTACCCCATTCTTTCCACATTGCTTTAATAGCATCTGGATTATTTGCTAAGCTCCAGTCATACATTGCTTTTTGAGCTTCTGCATCTGACATAGTTGAAATACCTGGAACAACCTTTTCCCAACGTCCTAAGTGTTGATCAAGAGGTTCATTATTGGAAGCATAAGCATTAGACTTACCAGTTGGTGTTTTACTACCAGCTACTGTTTTACCCCCTGTATAAGGAGTAACATCTGTTGTACTTTCTACTCCTTCAACAGCTTTGAACAAACCACCGTAAGCATAGTCAGGAGCAAATGGCATTTCATATCCACCCATAGCCATACCGTAAGCTGCCATTGGTGGCATACCTTGGTCTTGTGGTGGCATCATCATCATTTGATCCTCTGGCATCATTTGTTGTTCTGCCATTTCTTCACCAGGATTACCCATCATTTCTTGCTCATCCTGTGGTGCCTGAGTCTGTGGTTGATAAGTAGGCATGATAGCTTCTTGCTGAATACCCATAGCTTCCAAGAATGGCTCAGAAATTTTTGGAATACCTTGTGGGAATGCTTTCTTACCTTCTTGTGCTACGGCTAACCCACCAAGTTTCATTGTATAGTTTCTGATCATCAAATCAGCAGTCTTCTTATCAATAGCATCAGAGTTAGGATCTTGTAGTATCTGTCTGTACTTATTGATATCATACTGTTTAGCTAAGTCAGCTGGAGTATAAGAACCTTTTTTCTTACCAAACATCTTTAAGATTTCTGGATCTTTGATTCTCATTGACTTAGTATCACTGAAAATGAAAGAGTCATCTGGTAAGTTAAGTGGTGTACCACCTGCTGAGTGACGTTTACCTCCGGCTACATATGTTTCTGGAATACCATCACCATTATCAGTAACTACAACTTCACCCTTCTCAACTTCTACATTAGCCTTTTCTCTATCAATAGGTTGAATAGTCTTCTGAACTTTGAGTTCTTTCTCACCTATGTACTGATCAATGTCTGCACCACCCATTGCTGTAGGTTGAATTGCAAGGGCACCATTCATCTGTTGACCTGTCTTAACTGATCTACCGTATGCTGCTTCTGGAAGCGCTGTGATTTTTACTTTGTAATACATAATGTTATTTTATAAATTCAAGCTTACCACCTTGTTTAATAAATTCCTCAACTTGTTTAGCAGACATATAAGTTACTGCACCCTCTTTATATGTAGAACCACCTTTTTTCTTTTGAGCGTTCCCTTTCTTTTGAAGTTTAGCACCCATCTGGTTTATGAAAGACAATCCACTATTTGTTTCAGGGTCTCTTCCTTTGTTCTGATACCACTTGTTACCATAGTTTCTTTCTGACCCAGTAAGTTCCATCATGTTAGGAGCTGATATTCTATTGTCAGCTCTTTCAAAAGGATTAAGAGCAGCACCAGCATATCTGTTGAATTCATTAACACCTCTTTCTAAGTCAACATTAAACATGTTCTTTATTTTTCCTTTTACTGCCCATGGTTGTTTCTTAGCCATTGTACTCTCAGCAAATGCATCCATTGAAGCATTTTCAGCATCAATGTCTACATCATAAGCATTCATATCTTGAAGCTCTCGTTCTTGTTGAGCAAGAATTTCATCCATTCTTGAACTACCAAGACCACCCCACCAGTTATTGAATTGTGTTTCTTCTGAATCCATAGAAGCAGGATCATAGTTAAAGCCATATTGATTAGCAGAACCTGAACTAAAACCATACTGAGCCATTGGTACACCACCATAAGCCATGTACTGATTAGTCCAATCAGTATCCATAATCTTATCTGTGTTGTATCCATACCCAGCATAAGGTGAATATGTCATTCCATTGTTGTTCTTTATAAGACCCGTAACATTATCTCTGTAGTATCCTGCAGGAATATCACTAACACCAGCATTAAATTCACCCATCATTTGAGCTTGTGGAAGTTGTTGACCACCATAGGCACGGGTAAGAGATTGATTAGCACGATTTTTGAATCCTTGATATGCATTTACACCTTGCTGAATATCTTCAGGTACTTGCATATCTTGTCTAGCCTGTCTATCATATCTTTGTACACCTCTTTCAAGTTGTCTGTTTAATCTGTTTTGCTGTCTATTTTCTTTATTTTGATTAAAGTCATAATCATCACCTTGAGCATAGGATAGAATTCTACCCTTATCATCTGTTTTAGGATTCTTTGAGGTCCCTGCATTAGCTGCTGCCTCTGCTTCAGCTCTTGCGGTAAATGGATTTTTATAATCTCCAAAGTCAGCACCTTTGTATTCACCATCACCTTGATCACCAAAGTACATTGCAAACTCTTTAGGTCCAAACATACCTGACTTAGTAACTTCAAACTTACTCATAGGTTGCTGACCTAACATACCTGTAATAGGTAAACCTGTAGTAGGGTCAAATGGTAAACCAGATTGTTGCAACCAAGAACCTGCTCTTTCAAACACTTTTCCTGTAGGACCGAATCTATTTCCAAACAAAGGTGGGTACATTGCTCCCATTCCTTGGTTATACATATTGTAGTTACCCATGTAAGGATTATTGTACCCCATAGCTGGTGGATAGTATCCTTGACCATATGCATAAGGTCCGTATCCTTGTGGGTAATAGCTTCCTTGTGGTGCATTACTACTAGTATACCATGGCATACTAGATCTTCCTTCCAAATAAGGATCACTATAACCAGTATTTCCTTTACCACCCACTAACTGTGAGTAGTCAATACCTTCTCTGTACTCACCAACATTGTATCCTTGTGTCTTTAAGAAGTCATACAACTCTTGGTTAGTAACTTCAGGTGTTGTAGTATTTCCAGCATCTACTTGACTATCACCTGTACCTTGGAACTTATACAAACCACCATCTCTAAAGTATGGATCATTTGTAAGTTTACCTCCGGTTACTGGAATGCTGATATCATCTCCGCCATTCACAAACTTAGTAAGCCCTGATGCTTGATTAGTATTTCCACCAAACTGTTGCTTGCCCACATAAGAGTAAGAGTATTGCTTATTCTTGTTTAGGTAGTCATAGTTAGCATCACCAGGTTTAATTACTTGTACTGGTTTTGCACTAGGTGTATAATCATCGGGGTTACCAGAGTACTTAGCATAGGCGCCATCTGGACGTAGTCTATAGTAATAACCTTTCTTAGAAGGTAACGTATACATATTAGCTCCTTCTAGGTTCTCATTAAGATAAGAAATCCTTTTAGTATCAGTAACTGGTTGTAATGTCATATCACCACCCGGTGCATCATAATACCATTTAGTACCATCACTTACATACATGTACCCAGGTTTATTTGGATCATAGTAAGTAATAGCTCCTACTGCATTCATGTCAACAGCACCTGTGTTACTTGATATATACTTAGATTGGCCCGCAGTGTTCACAGGAGCGGTACCTACAGCAGAAGGATCATATCCAAAGCGTCCCGCCATACCTGCATTTCTATCTCTTAAAGCTCCCGCCCATGGCTCTTCTTGTGCTTCAACACGGTTGTCTACATAAGTACCTGAACCATCAGGTGCAACTACTGTACCTCTACCAGGTGTTTGTGCTGTAGTCTTTGCTCCTGTAGCTACTTGAGGATCTTTCTTTTCCTCTACCTTAACCTCTTCATTCTTGTCTGTTGATGTATTAGTTGTAGCTGCTTTATCATCAGTAATCTTATCTTTGACTTGATTCTCTTCATTGTGTTGTTCCTGTCTAATGATATCTTGTCTTACTGCAGGATTATAGTAACCGTCATTAGCCCAAGTAATTGTATACTCTTTAGGTCTTCCAAAGATTCCTGTTTTTCTTACATCAATGTTTGCAAGTCTAGGACCTCCTGAATAGTAACCTGTATCAGGCATATTCATCATCTGACGCATATCTGGCATACCAGCTCCAGCCATCATAGGTAAGTTAAAGACATTAACATTTGGTGGCATAAAACCTTGACCAGGTCCTGTCATTCCCATTGGCATATTGCGGAGTATTCTATCTACTCCTCTCATCACTTGTCTCTCTTGTCTACCTGGACCCATTTGTCTACCACGTCTAGCCATAGGATATTGTCCCATGTCTTCTGGTTGACCAAATGATTGCTGATACTGTGCATACATATTCTCAGCATCCTGTTGCATCAAAGATTGATTAGCTGCATTTTGTACACTACCTATAAAATTATTCAAGCGCTCAGCTCTCTCACCTGTATCTGTACTATCTGCAACATTAGTTGCTTCTGCTTCTTCATCACCTCCGTCTTGTTTCTTAATAAGACTCATTGCCTTCTTTAAGAAAGTTCTTTTAGGAACTTGGTTACCACCAAAGCGCATAAGATTCTGTTGCATGACTTGGTCCTCCTCATCATATCCAGGATCTGTTTCTTGGTTATAGATAGCTTCCATTTGTTTTCTGTAAGCTAACTGCTGTGCAGCTTCTTCTTCCTCAGCTTGTCTTTGAGCAGCTAGTTCCTCTTGTGCTTCTGTGTCATCTGACTTCATAGCATTGTCATAAGCATCTTCATCATTTAAATATGCTACAACATTTGAGATAACTGCATTAGCCATCTCTTGAGGTACTCCACTTTGCACAAACTGATTAAGCACTTCTTCTGGAGCTGCTCCTTGTGCCATCATATCAGCAGCAGCTTTATACAACATCTCCTCATTTACTTGTGGTTGTTGTTGTACCTGTTGCTGTTGCATAGCCTGTTGTGCTCCAAACTGTGCTTTATATATTCTTACAGGTTTTTTCATAATATACGCTATAATATAAATATAGTAAATTCAATCTTAATGAGTAAACTTTAGAAGTTTACTGATTAGGAATAAGCAATGCCCCACCAGTCATTGATCCTGGATTAAAGTCACCCCATTGAGAAGACTTTAAAACTCCAGATTCATCTGCCTTTGGTTTAGCACTAAATGATCCTACATCATGATAACCAATTGTCAAGTCACCATCTTTGAGACCATATGTTTTCTTAATACCAAGACCTTCATTTTCAATGTTATTCAGTGTTCCAGCAAAGTCTCTTACAATTGTGTTTCCGTATTTGTCTTTAAATATAAACACTACTGATCCTCCACTAAATCTTGAATAACCATTTCTATCCTTAAAGATTAAATATGAACCCTGTCCATCTTTTGTTTTAACTTCTTTAATTCCTGCTTGGAAACCTTCAGGTCTTTGTGTTTTATCAAATGCTAAATTATCAAATTTAAACTGTCTAAGTGGTGTAACTACCTTGTCTTCTTTAGTGATTTCATCAGGTTTCTTGTATTTTAATTTTACTTTATTTCCTGAAACTGGTGTAAAGGTAGGTATCCAATCATTATTTTTCATAGCTTTTTTCAAATAAGCTTCATTATACTCATGCTTGTATTCTTTACCTGGAACAGCAGATGCATCTAAAAGGAAGTGACCTACGCCACGTACATTTCTATATTCTTCTTTACCAGTTCTATCCTTCAATGTAGGTGTAGCAATATAGACAAAGCCTTCATTGTTATCCCATTGATTACGGTATGACAATAGTTTATTATCAGAGTAACCAGCATCATCTACAGCTGCAATCTCTTGATAGAACTTTTCAACTTTAGGAGTTTGTTTTATCTTAGGTTGCAGTTTCTTAGCTTTATTAGGATCAATCTTTTCTTCTTCAATATCCAACCACCCTTCTTTTTGAAGATAGCGTTTACCCATATTCTTCCATTCACCTAATGTGTTAACAGCATCAACACCAGTGTCAAGTATATACTCTCCGGCATCACCAAGTACATCAACAGTATTATCCCACCAAGAGTCTGGTTCAACATTTCTGTTCTTATACTTAGGTCTGTTCTGTTCTCTTTCTATATCTCTAGCAAGTTTTGCATGATCTATCTGACCTAAGATACCTGTATTTGTTAAGAATGCTAAAGGATTGTTCTCCACTGGTTGACCTGTAGTACCTCTTGTAGGATCTGCACTAAAGCCTGGAGCTAATGGAAACTCATAAGATTGATCACCTTGATTACCATACTCAGGGAAACCAAACATATCTAGTGGAGATCCTTGTCTTCCAGGTACTCTATTAGAACGTTTATTAGCGGCCTCATTGAAGGCATCATTAACATGACCAAACATATCTAGTGGTGACTCTGTCTGCTCTTGTCTATCAGCCGTAGTATAGCTCTTAAACAAATCATTTGTTCCAGTAAACACTTCAAGAGGTGATGTCTCTCTTCTTTGTTCTTCTTTACTCTTAGGTCTTAGATCTTTTGCATTTGCAATCTTATTGTTATACATGTTATGTATCTCATGCATCATGTCAAATCCAGAAAGTTTCTGAGGTTTTGGTTTTACATATTCTTTCTTAGGTTCTTGTCTAGTTACTACTGGTGCTGTACGTATACCTTGTAGGTTCATTTGAGTTGCTGCAGGTACCGGTACTGTTCTTACAGGTACTTCTTTCTTAGGTTCAGCTTTTGTAGTTACAGGAGCTGTTCTAACACCTTGAAGATTTAATCCAGCTTGTGCATAATGTACACCTCCATGTTTTTCTTGTAGCATTCCTATAGACTGACCATATGTCCAATCTCTAAGAACTTTTCTATTTTTATTAAGTGGTAAGTTTGGAATACCACCTAATGCTCTCATACCCAAAGTTTGAGTCACTGCTGGTAATACTCTTTCTGCTGTAGGTATTTCTAAATTAGCTAAAGGTAATAATGGTAATTTACCTACAGTATGTGTTCCTGGAACATAAGTAGGATTGGTCCTAGCCATTTCTTCTAAAGTTTTAATATCTTTTTCGTAAAACTTTTCAGGATTAAATCTAGATACATATGCAACTTTTTCTTTATTTGGCACAAGTTGATCCCACATTCCTCTATTCCAACCAAAGTTACTTTCTTGACCATTACTATCTAAAAAAATAGGAGTACCATCTTCATCATAATGTGAAAAGGTCATAGCATGAGAATTACCCGCACCTTTAAAATTAATAATGTCTCCTTGTTGCAACATACCTGTTTCTTGTGATGCAAAATTTGGATCATGTGTTTTAGCAACTCTAGAAAAAGGTACAGTACCTTTGTTTACAGCATTAATAAATTTATCATTAGATTCAAAAGGCATTAATGAAATCTTTCCTTTTGTTTCTGGTAAACATTGATAACCCATTCCTCCAGCCCACATACAATTGCCAACATTTGTAATAGCAGGAGTATTTCCTAATCTTTTTGATATTACTTGGGCACCTTTATCTGTCCATATTTTTTTTGCATTTTCGTAAGCACCAGGTGTTTCTGCAACATCCCACATAATATTTACATTCTTTTTAGGGATGTAAGATCCTTCATCTAGTATATTTTGTATCTGATCTGTCTCATAACATCTGCCATCATCATCACACTCTACTTGATTCTCACCACCTGCTTGAAAGTATGGACTAGTAGGACTAAAGATCTTTTTATTCTTAGGCTTACGTTTTTTTACAAGTCTGTTCTCTACATAGAGTTGGTTCTTAGCTTCTAAACTTCTTGAGTATTTCTTACTTACAGTACCTCCTTTTTTAAGACCTTCTACAGGTTGTTCTGTTACACCTTGATTCATCATATAACCAGCAGTACCCACACCTCCAATTGCACCAGGAATAGCTAACATCTTATTCAAGGCTTTGGCAGTCAACTCAAAGTTTGCTTCAGTGGGCTCCATGATTTCAAAAAATCTGTAGTTATATTTATCTGGATTAGGATCCTCTATAAATTGTTTGTAGGCTTTCTTAACTTTCTCAGGTGTGATGTTTTCATAAACATCATCTATGATTCCATTATCAAGCATACCCTGTTGAACCTCAGCTAAAAACGCAGACTTTTCTTTTCCTCCTGAACCAAAGGCATAGTAGTCTAAGTTTTTTTGTGCATTAGGAAACAAATCAGCATTTTTAGGAAACTCAATAGCATTCCATGTCATCTTTCTTGGTACAGCCACATTTGGTGTTCCTTTAAGAGTAAGACCATTTAACATGTAATCTATTTCACTAAAAGGTTGTTGACCATTTTTTATAATCGCTCTTTGTACTGCATGTTCTATTTCATGTCTTGTAATATTTTTTGCTATCTCTGCAGGCATACCTGCATGTAAAGCTATCATAGGTTGACCACCTACTTCTGTAAAGTAACCTAACTCATGTTGTATTTCTTTAAGCACTAAATCTTCAAAATACTTTGGATCATTTATACCTAGTTCACCTAGTCTTTTTAAACCTTCTTTTGAGTTAATTCTTGATATAAAGTCATCCAGCAATTCACGTCCTTGTAATGATTTAGATTCTGGTAAAAACATATGTTTATTAAAGTGCTCTATCGCTTTATTGTACCGCTGCATTGCTTCTGGTGAAGGAGCTTTGTATACATCATCAGCACCTAAAATAGAATCATCAACTTGAGAGGCAGCCCCTGTTTCTTGTACGGATCTTGCTTTTAAAGCATCATCTGATAATCCTTGAGAGCGTACTCTATTCATAAGACCTGCAGCATCATCTGCAATTCCCTGTGCAGTACTACCAATAGTTTCATCTAGGGCAAAGCCTTTACCAAACATATCAGGCTTATGATAAGGAAACCTGTTATAAAAGTCTACTCTTTGCCCAGGTTTTCCAATATAAGATAAATCAACAAAGCCTAAGTCATTTCCTACACTACCAATATTACCTTCACCTGCATAATCAAGACCTACACCATATTGATTCAAATCCTGGGCAACCTCAGCAACATCATCAAATGTTTTACCTACCGGAAGACCAGACGCATTAAAGTTTAATCTAGGCATAAATTGAGCAACTTGATTATCTCCCATAAGTCTAATCTGTCTAGTGGGGAATGCAAATTGAGAACCAGGGAACTGGTAGTTCTGACCTATCTCTATTAATTTATTTAACTCAGCTTCTGTATTAGGTGTAGTGCCTACTTTTACAACTTGAGTTGGATCTCCCTTGATTGTAAAAATACTTCCTTCTGATCCTGCCAGACCTGTATTTCTAATTGGTAGTCCAGAGTATTGTCTACGCCAATCACCATACTCATTTGCCAAAAGTTTTTCTCTTTCTATAGCAGGTTGTAATTCAGTTTCATTTATTCTTTTAGCCAAATCCATATCCCCTTCGTCATATGCTTTGAAGAATTTTTGATATGCATCATCCTGTTGTTTTACAGCGGTCCGCATAGCATTAGTATAGTACTTGTCTGCTATCTTTCCCCTTACTCCTGATTCTGTACCTTGAAGTAAATTGTAAGCTGTTGGGTTTCCTAATCTTTGTTCTGCTGATTGAAAGAGTACTTTTGAAGAAGGTATTCTATTCACTGCATTAACACCTGCTTTAAACCCTGTATTTCCTAAAGTAAATGCACCTTTAAGAAATGGAAAAGAAGTAATTAAATCTATTGCTCCCTGAGAACCTGACCAATAAGGTTGACCTGTAAGTGGGTTAATGTCTTCAGTACCTGAGTATTCATTTCCATATTCTCTATTCCATGGTGTGAATAGATTTGATAGATAATCATATGCCATGTATGGAACTTCTGGAGCAGTCATCCCAATGTCAACTATACTCTGCCCTGTATCAGATAATGTTTCTATAGGATTTGCTATTACTCTTCCTACACTATTAATTCCTGTATACTCTCCTGCAGTATGCAGTATGTCTCCTATGTCACTAGCTACAGATTTAGCATTTTCTGCTTTCTTCTTAATACCTTCTTGTGCAGCTTTTCTCCATTGACCTTTAAAGTTTTCTCTACCTGTATTCTGGTCAAATCTTATCCAGTTATTTTCATTATATAGTCTAGCAAACTCATCCCCACTGATCTCATCATCCTCAGCCATTCTACGGTATTTCTCATATACAGCAGCTTGGTCTTTGTAGTCTTTTACATTATTAATAAACTTGGATAACTCATTAAGAGAATAGTTCTTAGGTCCGTTTTCCATCCAGACTTTTCTACCTTCTATAGTATCCCAGAGTGCATTAGCTTTATCTATAAATTTAATACGTTTTTTATTTGTTTCTGGATTAGCAGATACATACATTGTTGGTTGTTCTACTATCCCTGGTAATACACATGATTGAAGATTTTCATCCCATACTTGGCCTTCTGGACAAGCAGGACGTTCTCCAACAAAAGCATAAGGAGCACCTTGAGGATCTGTAGGTAATGGTTGTCCAAAAGTAGGAGTCTCCTCACCTTTTTGTTTACCTACTTTTCTTTTTCTAAGTTTACCCATGCCAAAGCCAAACTGAGCATGTGGTAGAAAACCACCTTCTCTTGCCATATTAAGCATGTCACCAGAATCATTATCATTTTTAGAAATGCTATTTAACATTTCTATAATTTGTTCATCTGAGTATATACCTTTTAGTTGTTCAATTGGATTAAAGCCTTCTTTCTCATCAGTACCAAAACTCATCTTTTGTAACATATCATATATCTCAGGAGTTACTTCTTGAGTATATGGATCATATGTACCTGATTCTTTTGCTGTAGCTCTAATGGCATTAAGACGTGCTCTAACTTCAGTAGGTTTTGATACATAGTTCACCCAATCTTTTTCTTCTTGTAGATAGTCTGGATTGTTAAGAACAAGTTGTTGCCAATCAGCATCATAACCCTGCCACTTAGGAGTGTTATTAAAAGCTGGTGTAACATTTTGAATATAGTTTATATCAGCTTGAGGAATTAACCTTTGATCACTGTCATAATAATTAACAGGTCTATCTATAGAATGGCTTATTTCATGTGCTGACACATCTGATACGCCAGCTCCATATGGAAATATAGTAATTGATCCATCAGTAGGCATTGACTGACCCCCTGTAAAACTTCTACCTTCTGGTTGTCTTTGAAAAAGCATGGATGGAATAGTACTGAAGTTTTGTATTCTTTGTTGAGCCATTTGAGATTCATCTACTCCTGATGCTTTTCCTGCATTTATAGAGTTAGCCAACATTTTCTTATACATAGGAGAATTCATCCAGCCTTTATGAAAGTCCAATCCCTTATTATAAAGTTCTATAGCATTACTAGCATCACGTGGATGCATGTCTTTTTGGTCTTTTGTATTAAAGTCCCAATCAAACATAAATTGTTCATCTGCCTTTTTGATTTGTTCTGCAGACTTCTTAGGATCCATACCACCTGCAACATTTCCTACATGTTTACGTTGCTTGCTATTATCATAAGGATTTAAATTCTCCCATCTATCAAGTTGAAATTGAGTTGCTTTAACTGCATTTGTATTTAAGTTTTTTTTCCTTTCTCCTGTTGGATCTTTAATAGGTTCAAAATTAAAACCTGTACTGCTATTACTAATATGCCATTTACCATCCCATTTAGTATAGATACTACCAGGTCTTTCAGGATGTATGTAATAGGTATCTTCACCCCCTTGAGTTCTACTAAATGTTTTACCAGTCTGAGCTTTTGGTAATCCTGTTATCTTGAACTTTGCCATTGTTATATTCTTTCAAGTTTGTATCCTAATTTTCTTAAGTGAGCTTCTTGTTCTGGACTTAAGTCTACCTCCTGACCCATGGTTATTCCTCCTCGTGCAAAGCCTTTACCTGTACCTTCAAAAAATCTTCCGTAATCTTGATTACTTCTATGGCCAGTGTAGTTTTTTGGAAACTCTAGTTTACCTAAACCAAACACATCAAAATTTTGTAATTTTTGCCCATAGTCACCTTGTACATTGAATACCTGATGTTTTGGTATTGTATAATATTTAGACTCTACAAACTCTTTTGGTAAAAATTCCCTTAATTGCACATTAGCTCTAGATTCCATTGGAGCATATAAATCCCATCTTGATATCTTTTCATAAGGATCAATCTCACCTACATTACTAGTAACAGATCTGTTTAATCTTTGAGTTCTCATTCTAAGAAAGTCTTCAACTTTCTCAGGAAGCCCTGTATGCATTGAAGGTACCATTTTCATACCACCTTCAAATGTTGGTTGTCTTAGTCCCCATTTTTGTTCTACAGGTGCATTTACAATTTCATATATCCTATCCATATTAGGTCGGATTTTATATCCGTAGGCACCATAGTAATCACTTGGAGATACACCCTCTACATCCATAGACCATCCAGGATTTTCTATGTTTCTACCTACCAATTCACTAGCTGCTTCATTACTTACCTGTCTTTCCATAAATCTTGTATAGCTATTACTTTTTACTACAAGATCATTTAAGAAGTCAGCATCAGATACTGTGTTTGGACTACTCAAATGTGCATAGACTTCATCTAAATATTGTGGAGATTCATTAACTACATTTATCAAAGGTTGGTTTCCACTCTTTTGTATAAAGGCCATCTTTGTATCATAGTCATTCATAAGATACGTTCCAAAGGACTCTGCTGATTTTTGATTTTGCTGAGCACCTTTTAGAATATCTGGTATTCTATTTATACTTTCTTTATCAGTAAAATAGTAACCCTTAATACTAGGATCATTAAAGTCTAAATCTGGATATTGTTTCTTAAGTTTCTGTATTCTATATCTATCTACTTTTAATATTTTTTCCAGTTCCGCCTCACTTGTAATACTTATTTTTCTTGGATTACCATCACCTGTATATTCAAATATTCTTCTTTCAACTAGGTTATCTGGTAAATCTTTGGCAATACGAGCTAGTTTTGGATTACTCATTATTACGTTACCCTCACCTACAGTATTACCAACCACCTTAGATGTAGTACCTACAGTTTTTGTGGTTGCTGTTGCTGGTCTTAGCATCTTTGCAGCTGCACCAAAAAATGGTAGAACAGAAGCAACATCCATTGATTCATTAAAACCTTCACCAAAGTCTTGTCCTGTAATTGGATTCTCAGATAAGTTCCAAGTACCCTTCATATTAAGTGTATTGTCTGCCCAATCCCTTGCTTGCCATGCTGCATATGGTAACATAGCAAGATCCGCTAAACTTGTACCTACGCCTTTTAATGTACCTACAGGATCACTTACAATTCTCATGGCAGCAGGTACTCCTGTAAGCTCCGCCAGTCCTTGTGTAACAGCAAAGTTTTTTTCTTTTCTTGCCATGCCTTCATCAACGGCATTTTGATACTGACCTTTAAAACTTTCTTTTTTAGTAGCTTGGTCAAACCTAGCCCAGTTGTTATCTCTGTATCTTTGAGCAAATACATCTGTACTTAACTTACCGTCCTGCAACAGTCTACGGTCTCTCTCATATTTTTGTGCTTGTTGGTTATAATCATTTACCTTATTAACGTATCCCTGAATTTCATCAAAAGTCCAGTTTCTAGGACCATCCTCCATCCATACTTTCCTACCTGCAACTGTACGTCCTAGCGCGCGTGCTTTATCCATCAGACTTATGTGCAGTTTCTTTTTGGCTTCATCACCTGATGCCTCAACTTCCATAAGTTGTTGCACACCTTCTTGTGGTTCAGCATCAGCAATAACTTGGTCTACGTTTTTCTTTTTCCATTTATCAAACATTCCAAACTGAGCTTTTGGTAGTCCACCTTTTTGCACATGCAGTAATCCTTGACCACCACATTTGTGACATGTAGTAACATCATTACCACCATCCGCAGCATTCCACTTCCAACCACAATCTTTACATGTTACTTTCTTAGTAAGTAAAGAACCACCTTTTGCTAAACGCGGACCTTGACCATATCTTTGCATTAACTCTTGCTCAGTAAGTTTTCTTCCTGTTTCAGGTTCATATCCTGGTAAGTATCCTACAGGTACTCCGGTACTTTCTGGCTTTTCTTCATACCCCCAATCTACTCCAGGTCCTGTTATAGTAGGTGCTGTAACCATGAAATTTTTATCATTGGCTCTGGCAGCATCTATTTTAATTTTTTCTTCCTCAGCTTCTTTTTTCTTAGGCAAGTTTGCACCAATTGGATAAACAGCTTTTACTTTTAACATTGGAGTCATCCCCCATTTCACAGTATTAAAATCTGTGTCAGGATTAAACTGTTCTTCAGCTTGCCCTTTACCTGGTTGAAACATTAGACTAGCATCTGCTCCAACTCTTAAAGGTGTACTTTTAAAAGGTCTTGCTTCAATACCAGCTACAGCACCGTAATCAAAATTAAAATTTCCTGTACGGTGTTCACCTGTGTTTTGATAACCTTCCAAACCTGGAACAAAAGAATGTTGTCTAAACTCCCAACCTGCAGCAGGTCCCGCATAACCTTTCCATGCTCCTACTGGCCAACGTGGTTGTCTATAAACACCAAGCATTCTATTACCAAACTCCCATCTTGGGCTAGCTACCATTTTATGATTAAATCCTTGTGTTGGATCCCAGCCAAGTGTTATATCTGTTTGAACAGTTGGAGCAAAAGCTCCTGCACTAACAGCACTTGGTCTATATCTCCATCTCCAATCTGCATTCACACTTGGAATCATAGAACCTGAATAAGGAACTCCTAATGTCAAACCTAAGTCAGTGCTGAACCTTGGATCTCTAGATCCACCTAAAGGTGTTCTTGCACCAATTAAAAACTCAGGATCATACTCACCATACACATTACTAGCTAATTGTGATTGATTTGCATTAAGACTAAACGGTGATACTTCTACTGTAGTACCTTTACCTAGTTGTGCTTTAGGAAGATCTTCTACAACATAACCTTGTGCAATAAGATCATCTATCTCTTCTTGTGTAAGTTCATCATCATAGTACTCTCCTCCTTCTTCTTTCTTCTCATACTCATCCACATAGTTTGCTCCTGGAAATTTTATATTAGAAGTATCAAATGGGTTAAGTGTCTTTCTTATACCATTGTCTGATACTGCCTCTATGGGGTAAGGAGTAGGATTGTAAAGAGTATCTCCCGGGATTCTGTACTTAGATCCAAGTGGTGGAGGACCTTG